>Ga0194039_1000417_pt1 | contig 26058 bp, 30 predicted proteins | sample JunL228m_MetaG_FD_148679 | JGI IMG/M metagenome (GOLD analysis project Ga0194039, IMG submission 148679) | Anoxic zone freshwater microbial communities from boreal shield lake in IISD Experimental Lakes Area, Ontario, Canada - Jun2016-L227-8m | ecosystem: Environmental > Aquatic > Freshwater >... | reverse complement strand
TCCGACCACCAACTCTATTTAGTTCTAGATAGTAGCTTCAAATCCAGCATTTATCTGCCCATAGCTCAGCTGGATAGAGCAACGCCCTTCTAAGGCGTAGGTCGCACGTTCGAATCGTGCTGGGCAGGCCAAAAGCCTGACTGGCCCATGAGACTGCCACGTATCGGTGAATAGGGAGGGTGGCAATTTGCCACTTTTGCCTCATAATCTACCGCAATCAATTGATTACTCGATTTAGGAATATTGAGTTCATTTACCAATGGGAGCCGGAATGGCTGAAAAGAATCAAGAAACTTCGACTGATAAAGCTGCCACTATTGGTGTGGTGTCTACACCTCAGACGAAACATAAACTCAGTGTAGGTTTAGTGATCAGCTTGGTCTTGGGCTCCGCACTCATTTCTATTTTTTATGCAACCTCATCATATAAAACACAGACTGAGAATGTTGTCGAGCTAGCAGACGGCCGCTCTAAACAATTTGAGGTGGTATTCACAGAGCTTAAGCAAGCCAGGTTTCGGGCGATGGGCATTGGTGCGGACACCTTATTGCGTAGCAGAGTTACTATCGATCCCTTCATCAAAAGAGATAGATCTGCTTTGTCGGCACAGATAGATCCATTCTTTGCTTTCTTAAAAGAGAAGCATGGAGTCGCTCAATTGAACTTTTGGATACCACCATCTACGATGTTTTATAGAGCAGGTGCCCCAGAGCTAGGACAGTTTGATGGCTCTAAATTCCGTGCATCTGTTGTAGCTGCCAATGCCAGACAAGAACGCATCATGGCTGTCGAGACTGGGCAGGGCGGTGTTATTGGTATTCGTGGCATTGTGCCCGTCATCTGGGAAGATAAGTTCTACGGAGTTCTTGAGTTTGTGAGCGACTTTTCAATTCCATTAAACGGCGCATCAGCAGATTCGCATTTCAAATGGGCGGCGAGTATTACCAAAGAACGCTTTGCTCAAGTAGAGCGCGCACGAAATGAAAAAGAAGATGCCGAAAAAGGTGAAGATATTTACATCTACTATTCTGATCCTGCGACACGCGATATTATTAAAGCAATTGATTTTGATCCTAGAAGTAAAGAACACAAGATTGTTGACAATAATGGTCAAAAAATTTATGTCAAAGCGTTTCCGATATACAACTTTGTAGGAAAACCAACGATCACCATTGCTATGGTGGATGATTTGACAGACCAATTTAATGCTGCTTTTAAATCTGCAGTCATTAAGGGTGGTATTTTATTTTTGTTACTGGCCGCTGCATTGGTTGCTGGCTATTCAAAATTAGATCACTTGCGTACCGGTATGTTGGGTTCAATTGGTGCCGAAAGAAGAGCACTTAAGGATCGCTTGGCACGGGGTGATGCTGCCATTGAGAAGCTCAAAGATCTGGAAACTCTTAAACGACGCTATTTCTCTAATTTGATGGCGGCCATTAATAGTCCTTTGCTAGCTGTCTCAGGTCAAATCTCCGGTATCAAGCACGCGTTAGAGGCGGGTAGTGCCTCAAATAAAGGTGATATCGACAATAGAGTTGACTTTTCGATTCAAGAAATTGATAGCCTTCGGCATCTTGTGGCCGACTATGAGCAGATCGAGTTATTTCGTCAAACCTTAGTCAGAGCGGAAGCTAAGCTGCTTTCTGTTCCAGCCGTTTTGGAAGATGTCTTGAAGAGCCTAGACCTTTCGAGACGCTTGCCAAACTTGCAAGTGAATATCGATATTCTAGATGACATGCCATCTACCTATGGGGATAGCCGATTACTAGCTGGTGCCATTTCTAGATTAATCACGCATACGACACATGCATCTGGTTCTGGACAACTCAACATCGCTTTGCGCTCAAATGGAGAGGATTCATTGATTCTGAACTTTTCAGGATCAGCTTATGCAGGATCCCTGGCACCTACTGCCGCTTTGCTCGATGAGGCTCGTCAATTTATGGCTGAGTTATCTACTGGATTCATCTCTGATGGAAAACGTGAAAAGTTGATTGGTATTATTTTGGCTAAGGCGGTGATCGAGCATTTTGGAGGCACCTTAGAGGCTGGTTCAACTGATGCCCCTGGTTTCCTAGTTCGCTTCCCAACAGCAGCCTAAGATTCAATAACAGGAATTCTTTCAATGAAAAAAGGTTATCGATTCTTAGCTGTCTTAACAATCGCCTTGGGCTTTTTAAGTCTGATGCGGGACAGTTTTATTGGGCCTATAGCGCTAGTTACCGGATTTCCGGATGAGATGGTATGGCAATGGGTAGTAGGCGCTTTTAGTGCTTCGCTCACATTCTTAGCCGCACGCATCTTTAATCAAGAATTTATTCATGGATACATCGAGCGTGCTTGGAACGTCAAGGTACCCAACTTAATCGGTGATATTTGCTCTGGCATTGTCATCTTTATTGGCGGCTGCCTCATTCTGTCATTGGTCTTTAAGCAAAATATTTCAGCACTGATTGTGACTGGTGCTGGATCTGCAGCAATTCTAGGTTTTGCATTAAAAGACTTTGCTGTTGCTTTAGCTACCGGCATCATGCTGAACTTTGAGGACACCTTCAAGGTTGGCGACAAGGTCAAGATCGGTGAGTATGTTGGTAGAGTCCATCAGATTACTTGGCGTAATACGGTTTTACTAACAGATTCACTTGAAGCAATCTATATCCCAAACGTCAAAATTTCTGATGCGGTGGTTATTAATCAAGATTTGCCGAATGCGAACACCAAACAGAGCCTTAGCTTCAGTATTGATTACGATGTTTCGGTTGAAAGTGCTGAGCGTATTTTGTATGCTGCAACCCTTGGCGCCATTGGAGTGAAATTTGTCTCTCCGCCATATGTATATGCCCGAGAATTAACCGATTCAGGCGTTAAGTATGAAATTCAATATGTCATCACAGACTATCGCGATCGAAAGCCTGCGGAGCATGCCATTATTAAGAGCGTTTTAGAGTGCATGCGAGTAGCAAATATCACAATCTCTTCTGGTGCAGAGGTTGAGGATAGAATCAAAATTGCCAATCGTTCTTTAGATCTGTATCACCTAGTCCAGCAGGTTAGGTTGTTTCATCAATGTTCTAAAGAGGTATGGGTCAGCATCGGTAATGAGTTGGTTTCTCGCCGCTTTAAACCTGGGGATATCATTGTTCACGCTGGACAGCGTAATGATGCCATCTTTATTATTGCTGAAGGAATGGCATCACGTCTGATGGTTAATGCGAACGATTCATTAGTAAAGCAACGCTTTATTGCTACAGAGTTTTTTGGACGTCAGGCTTTATTTGCGCTCATGCCACATATTGCAACGGTTACTGCTGAAGCAGATGCGCTGATTTATGAGCTCAGTAAAGAATCGCTACAGAAATTACTCAGGCTACACCCTGAATTAATTGAGATATTTGCTTCGACCTTGGCCGAGTTAAATCTTGAGGAAGAGCGCGTCATATCTGCTGATGGAGCTATCAAGTCTGGAGAAGTTAGCCATGTCAAAAATCTCTATATTGGCCAGCTAGAGGCGAACTACGGTAGAGAAACTCACGCAAGCAGCATTTAGTAGTTAAAGAAATTCTGATGCGCTTCATGTTGCGTCTGCATTCCATATTTGTCGGTTAACCCGACAAATTCGATGTCCGACCATCCAACCGCCTGCGGACGCCTGTCAACTTCCACCCAATTCCACCCGACACCAAGGTTCTCGGTGTGTATGCCACACCACGAGCCAACAGCTTGATCCCATTGTTTTTAGTGTTGTTTAACCTCATTTTTACAGCTTCTAAGGCGTAGGTCGCACGTTCGAATCGTGCTGGGCAGACCAAAGGTCTGACTGGCCGATTGAATCTAGTCAAATAAATCTTATTTAAGAGCCTCAATTGATCATTTTGCTATCTGCAGAAGAACTACTTGTTTTATGCCAAGCACTATGTAGAATGAATCAGCATCTCTTCGAGCTGACTCGGCATTCTGCCAAGCCTACCGCCCCAGATTTCAAAGTTTCTATATCTCACTGCGAAAGAGAATAAAAAATGGCTTATGGAATTATTCACTTTTATCCAAACGGTACTAAAGCTCAATACGATGCTGAAATTGCAGTAGCTCATCCTCATGGTGGGGCAAGTCTTCCAGCAGGTCAGCTATATCATGCAGCTGGACCTTCGCCTGGTGGCTGGTCAGTAGTTGCTATTCATGACTCAAAAGAAAGTTGGCAGAGATTTTTAGATGGTGTTTTATTACCCACAATCCAATCACAAATTAAAGATGGGTTTACTACTGAGCCACAGGCAACTTACTTCGAAGTTGATCATCTGCAAGAGGCGCCTTGATAAGCAATCTGCAGTGCCTGTTATTACTAGATAGCTAACTTTTTTAAAACCCATAGCCACATAACTTGGTGCTTTAGAATCTTGCTGAGTTGGCCATAGACTCCACCTCAAACCATCCAACAGCCTGTAAATGCATCACTTTAGTAAACCATCAATCCGGGAAGGCAGATGTGCTTCATGGCGCCATTCCATTGGAATATTCAAGGGATGCTCTGAACTCTGTTCTGGGAAAACAATGGTCACCAGCGGCCTGGAATAATGGCACTGAAGTTAGTAATTTCTAGCTTGCCTCCACCAAATTGAATCGCTAGAGGGCCGGTTTGAAAGTTTTGATAGTCCAATTTATTTGCCACAGTAATGCCATTAAGAATCACAGTGAGCTGGTTTGATTCAGAGCTAATGAAGACCGTATTCCATTGGTTGGCCACCAGTATTTTGGGAGCCTTAATCAGCCCAATTACCGACCCAGCCCCATAGCCTTTAATGGGAACGCTAGAAAGGTTTATCTCTATAGCCGAATTTGGGGCAATGTTATTAGAGTCTAAGCAATGAGTAAATAGGCTAAATTGAGTCGCCCCATCAATTTTGTAATTGAATTGGAGTTGATAGTCAGTAAAAGGGTATTTACCCACCAACATTCCAGATCCCTGATTTACAGCAACCCCATTATTTATTGGGTACCAATTGGCGTTTCCAGTTTGATTCCAGGCAGAAGTATCTTGCCCATTAAATAAGGGAAATGATCCCCCTGCGCTAGTAACTATCGCCTGGGACATGCAGGGCATTGCCACAACAAGAGTCAAAAAACAGATCACCCAAATCAATGGGTTGATATTTGGTGATCGCCCAATAAGTTTGCTCATAGGACACATTTCAACACAAGCTAACAATTAAGACCTTCTTTACTCAGCCCAACAAATAGCGTGATAGGGGATACCCTTGCTTTCGATGTAATAACCGATAAATCATTTGACCTATAACAATATGAGGATCATGCTGATTTTAAGAAAACTCCCTCTTCGGCTTAATAGTCATTAAGCGCCATGCCTGAGAATTTGAATATAAACAGGGTCGCCTTTCAGCAAAACGTTTCGACCCTGCAGATGCATAAAACTATTCAGGAGTTAAGGGCATATGACAAAAGTCATATTTGGGTTTCTATCTGGGCTGGATTTTTTTGCTTTTGTATTAGCACTTGCTAAATTATCTTTAGTTTCTTCTACGCATTCAGATCCTAATTTTTCATATTTCTGAACATGCCTATGAATTCTATGGGCAGTCAAGTTCGCTTTGTTATATCTGCAGGAGCGATCATCGCTATGGTCGGCTGCGCATCAATGAATGGCTCAGGTGCACAAAGAAATGTGAGTTCAACAGATGATGATTCCAAGATTAGAGCAGTGCTCACTCCAAAAAAGAATATCAGTCAAGAATTAGTAAAACAGGGTGTTATTTACTTGCGCGAGGGTAATTACGAGGATGCACAAAAAGTATTTAGTGCGGCTATCAAAGTCAACCCTAATAATTCTACTATTCATGTATTAAATGGAATTAGTTACCACTTGGAGTATATGAATGGCTCCCCTGATAGTAAAGCTCTTGCAGAAACAGCATATGGACTTGCCAATACACTGGATAAACTGGATCCATTGCCCTTGGTTCAGATGGGCAGACTTCATACGGAAGCAGGTGACTATCCGCGGGCTGCAAAAGACTTTATCAGTGCGTACGCTTTAAGCCCTACCGATCAAGATGCGCTAGCTGGATTATTACAAGCATCCTTACTGCAAAAAGATTTTAAAACTGCTCTTTGGGCAGGTGATAATTTGAAGACTTTGAAAATATCGTCTGCCGATAATCAACGTCTATTGGCCTTGATGTACTCTGCCGTTGGTCAAACTGTAGAAGCCAATAAGCATTTAGCTCTGTTTGCAAAGCTAAAAGCAAACGACTCCAAAGCAATTGAGTCTCTCAAGCGTCAAGTGCAGTTTATTGAAGAGCAGCGCATTGCTTTTGCTAGTACTAAAGATAATTTAGCCCCAGTCAATATAAACATGGCTAAAGCAGATATAAACCCATCCTCGCAAAGCCCGAAGATGTTAAAAGTAGCTGCTGCTGCAGCTCGTCCACCTAAAACAACTAATCCTGCAGCCTTAGCTGAGGGCATGGCTGTAGAGCAGCAAAATAGCACCGATAGTTCTTCATCTAGTTCGGGTTCTAGTACTAGTTCAACCCCTTCAACGCCTCCACCCGCTGCCAGTGCAGGTGCTCCGGCTACAACTGGGGGTGGAGGAGGCGGGACTTATTCGGCGGTATCAATGAAAAATCAAACTGACCGCTGGTTTGATTGTGATACCAAGCCAGGTCTTGGTAAGGCGCCAGGGGGAAGTTATGGCGTCCCGGTTGGCGGTACCTCTGGTGATCAAACGCTTTATCTTGAGCCTTTGCCAAATCCATGTGCAAACAACCTTCCTAAGATGGCATCCATAGATGCCGTACTCATCAGGACGGTAGATGTGCAGGGTAGTAGTTTTGGTATTAATCTTTTAACTGGCTTGCAAATTTTTGCTGGATCACAGAGATCATCGACGACCACTACCATCGGAAATGTCTCTGGAACTTTAAATACTAATGCCAGTGTATTGGGCATCGGTAATGCAACCACTGCAACCTTAAATGGAGTTAGTGGCTTATTAAATTACACACTCAATATAGCTAATTCAACTACTACAAATACTCAAGTGGTTGCTAGACCAACACTAACTGCCCTAGATCGAATTCCCTCCACTTTTTATTCTGGAGGTGTGCAGACTGTAGGTCTTAACGGCGGCGGCGTTTCGGGCGCTCAAGTAAGCAATATTCCAACTGGGATTAGTCTCTCAGTGACGCCTACATTTATTGATGATGACACCATGATGTTGGCTGTAAAGGTTTCCCGCTCCTTTATCAATGCTTCTAGCCCGATTGGCGGATTTAACGCTGGCCTATCCGTTGCGCAGCATGCCGTTACCTCAAACGTGCGAATTAAATATGGTGAAACATTAATTCTAGATGGTTTGACTCTTAGAACCTTTTCAAAAGAGCAGGATGGGGTACCAGTTCTGCAAGATATACCCATCATTCAGTATTTTTTTAATCAGTCACAGAAGCAGCAATATGTTGAAAATGTACTTGTTATGGTTACTCCTCGCAAATTAATATCTAATGCGAATGATTTAAAAAAGATGGAAGAAGATTTTGCAAAAAGGGAGAGTGAATTAACTCCGCAAGAAAGAAATGTCTACGATTCAATCAAAAGTTATCAGGATTTAATAAAGGGCATGTATCCGAATATCAACGGTACGCTTGCAGCCTTACAAAGAGATAGCTCGTATTTTAGGCAGTTTAAATTAGCAGTTTTGTCTGATGAACAAGATAGTTGGGTTACCCAATCAAAGATGTCTAGATTTCTAAATAGCGTTGGCGACACATTGTATTTCACAAAGTAAAACTCATTATTACCAATACGTCTTATGCATTTCTTAACTAGTTTTAATTCCTATAGGGGTATGCCATGAAACTTTATAAATTAATGTTGCTAAGTATTATCTTGACCAGTTCAACAGCATTTGCTGCTGATCAAATTAATTTAAGTGTGTCAGATCGAGCCTATTTACTAGCCCAAAACGATACCAGAAATCCCACTGATCGACGTCTTGATCCGATTGAACAGAGGCGAGATGCAGACAAAGCAAAAAAAACTGATTCTAGTGACAGTTCATCGTCTAATAAAGGAGCAACTAAGGCTGCTATAGCTGTTTGCTCTGGTGAGTTTGCTTTTTGCGCCTCTTCAACCTGCGTGAAAACTGGCAAGCAAATTACTGTCAAAGAAAATGGCGGAAAGACTACAAAGCAATATCCTGAAGTCGTTTGTAAATGCCCGATTATTACCAAGAAAATTGCCGTTGAACAAAATGGCCAGCCCTTGGTCGGCATTGCTGCATTAAATGAAGGCAATATGAATGGTTCATGCGCACCACCAGCTGCTGGTAAAGTATGGTCTTACTTTTCTAATGCAATTACCACCTATCCCCAAGAGAGTGCCGGTTTTGAAAGTAAGCCCGCCGTTTCTCAAAGCTGCCCTGCTAGCGATGGCGGAGGTTCAAATTGCTGGAGCTACTTATGCACTATTGATCCAAAAGTGGTTAAAACAAGTACTGGTGACGTTCGAACAGCTTCTTGTACATGCCCGTTCAATGAGGGTCTGTTTGGAAGTAAAGCCCTTAAAACTTCTAGCTATACAACCTTTGCAGGTACCTATTCGTCGCAACCCAGCAGTGCCTGTAAACAAGCTCCAGTTGGATTTCCAAACCAGTTATTGCAGTAGGGTTTTGGTGTTCAGGTTTGTTTCTATGGATATACAGCGTGAGCCAGATCCTAAGGGTGATTGGGTGTAGGTAGTCCTATCTGGTAAATATTTATCCTATAAGACTTATTAATATCTAATCGTAGCGATAAAGAACCCTTGAGTTACTCAAGGGTTCTTTATTTTCAGTCTCCCAAACTAAATCAGGTTAGATTCTAATTTGTCGGTTTACCCGACAAATTAGACACTAGACCATTCAACCGCCTGTGAATACCACCTAATATCCATGGCATTCCACTCCGAACCAAGATTCTCAGTGCCTATGCCACATCACGAGCCAACAGCTTATAACTATTGTTTTGGCTGTTGTTTTAGCTCATTTTTACAGCTTCTAAGGCGTAGGTCGCACGTTCGAATCGTGCTGGGCAGACCAAACACCTGACTGGCCGATGAGAAGGCATCAAAAAACCTTGTTTTATTGAGTTCAGTTGAGCAATCTTGGCTCTTCGTAATAATTTCTATAAAGAGCTTGCTAATCTTTGCCAAGCTCAGCTAGACTGATTCCAACAGACCTTCGAGCTGACTTGGCATGTTGCCAAACCTACCGCCCCAGATTTCGAATATCAAATCAATCATGGGGATCCAGATGAAATTCAAACTATTAATAGCAGCAATTTTTATTACTCCAGCATTAGCATTTGCACAAAGCTCACCGAATATGCTTGGTACTTGGACTGGCATGAGTAATTCAGCCGTCTCTGGCGCTGGACAATTCCACCCTACAGAAGCAGGTAAAGAAAAGGCTGTACGCTTCAGAAGCGTAGAGTTTGTAATGGTTATTGACAAAGAAGAGGGCAGAAACTTTGTTGGTTCTATTAGCGCAACAAAAAATAAGAATTCAACCGATGTTAAGCGCAAAGAAGTCTTAATGGGTGCCTATGCTAAAGATATGAAAAGTGGCGTGATGGTCAATGAGACGGGAAGTTTTACATTTAAGTTGATGGACCCTAAAAATTTGGAAATTTGCTATACCCAAGTAATAGCTAGCCCAAAGGTAGCTTCTTGCTTTGAGTTGACGAGGAAATAAAACTTAAAAGAGCGTCTACCAACCACTCTTAGGAGTGGTTTTTTGTTTTTATAAGTAGTGACTAAGGCGTAGGTCCCACGTTCGAATCGTGCTGGGCAGGCCAATTTCACTTTTTAACGTTGTCTCAGGCTGTTCTATTAACGCGATTGTGAGTTGATCATGATCAAGCTTGGCTAGCGTGGAGACTCACCTTTGGTATGGCGTAAGTCGATCCTGAAGACTATTGGCAACTGGGTCAACAGTGATTTTGTCGGGTTAACCGACAAAATTAATATCTGGCTAAATTCTTCTTGAGCTCGTCTACAACTCGCTTTTTAAGACTTGCTGGTGCAAGTACTTCTACACCAGATCCATGCTTTAGGATTTCCATCACAAGTTCTGGATCTTGGTTATAGTCAAACTCTAGAATGTAATTGCCTTCCTTATCTAAGCTACTTACTTGCTGGCCATGCCATGTTTCACCAGATACCCAACGTGCACGCTCTGGTGTAAATCGTAACTTTGCTCTTTGGGTTGCCTTGCCTGAAAAGATGCCATAACTCTCAGCAAAGTTTTCATGTAATTCTTTTTCAGATATTTCTTCAGTTTTTTTGTTAAGCAGCGCAGCCTGACGAACCCCATCAAGCGCAAAGCTTCTTAAACCCTTACGCATATGGCAATAAGCATCTAAGTACCAGTTATCGCGATAAAAAATTAAACGCTGGGGAGATACTTCACGGTTAGTAGTCTCGTTGGCACCTTTTGAGTAGTACTCAATCTGTAATCTCTGCCGTTTCAGCAGAGCGTTACCTACTTCTTCAAAGTTTTCCAAGGAATTCTTACGTGCCGACATGCCAAAGACTTTGATGCGTTTCCGTAGTTCTTTTGCAGATACTTCAGACTGACCCAAAATACCGTCAATAATTTCAACCAATGGATCTATGTGTGAGCTAATTAAACCGCCTTGATCCAAGTTATCCAATAGGTGCTGCATGAGTACTAGGGCAGTAGCTTCTTTTTCTGAGAACCATAAGCCTGGCAGCTCAATCTTTTCCCCGGCATTAGGTTTGTCAAAGCGATATCCACCTTCAGTACGATCAAATACGATTGAGGCATTCATCCTGTCTCGTAGATACTCTAAATCACGTTTAAAGGTGGCCTTGGAGATCTCTAGCTCGCCCAGAAAGTCTTCAATCGGTACGCATTTACGTGCCTGAATCATGTATTTGATGCGGTGTAGGCGTTCTAGGTCGCTCATAGCTCATTCCCTCAAATAAAGACAGTTTTTATAACTATATGCGATTACTGGCTCATTGTGTGAGCTTCCGGTTAATTGTTCTAAATACAGATTAAAAGGAGGTAGAAATGATCAAATTTATTGGACTGGTCTTTATGTTTTTGAGTTGGGTTGCTCAATCTGCCGGCGGCTTTGATATTAAGTTGTGCCTTTGGTTCTTATTTGGCTTATTTTTAGTTTGTAGCGAAGGTATTTTTAGGCATCTTCTTTTTGTGCAGCGTGAAAAGACTCGCTCTAAATATCGAAGAAGATATTAGATGTTATTCATAAAACTGCTCCTTATGTATTGAGAGTCAGTATCCTGGTTCGCAATTTCACATACTTTGACGATCTTGCTAAAACCAATAGAGCGATAATGAACACGTATAGGTTTAGATAAGGGCTCAACTGGCTCTTCTACTAGAGATCCGCCTGCAAAGTTATCGCCTAAGAGGTATATCTTATTAACAGTAATCGTTTGATTAAAGCAATCGACTGTTTCATAGGAGACATGAGACTTATATACAATATTTTTATCATCGTCATTATTTGACTGTGTTTTATAGTAGTTCCGCATGGCTACTACTTCAACAGTAGAGTCAAAGTTTTTCTCTATCTTGATTGGATTAATGTATTCAGAAAAGTTCTCGGAATGCGCCACCTTCTGCCATTTAGCAGCAAAGAGGCTTGGTTGTTTCACGTAAACAAAATCAGGATCACAAGGCTCTATAGCTTGAATAGCAGAATAAGCGAGGAAAGGGGTGACTAAAATTCCAGCTAGAGTGAGGTATAGAGATTTATTCATTTCAGGAATATCAGCATGTCATTTAATGAACTGCAGTTTCAGTAGGTTTTTGATCCTTAAATAACTTATGAACCAAGTATTCCTTTTTGGCTGTTGCTTGAATTAAATATTCATCAAAAGCATCGGGTCTATCATCTTTATTTTCATTATGGATATAGCACATGCTGTAACTCAAGTTATCAGCATCCTCCCCGTGAACCGTATAGGTTTCTGACTCGGCATGATCCACAACCCTCAGCCCTCTTACAAAGGAAGGCTTATCTTTATCGGCAAAGTTAATATCGAGCCTGTCTACATCAAATCGTTTGCTACGATAGATATTCCAAATATTAAAGCGATAGCCCTCGATGTAGGTGTAGTCGCGCATATCCAATCCTTTCTCTAAGAGTTAATCTTTATGTAATTCGTTAGAAAATCTTTTCGGGAATAAATGATGTATGCCATATCTCCACGGACTTCATCAATGTAAATAGCTTTAGCAAAGAATTTATCCATTGTTTTTAATCTTGGTAATCCAATAATCCTAGCGGCATCAATACTGCTTTGCAGTAAGAATGGTTGTGGATTTGTAATTGAAAGCATCAGAGTAAGCAGGGTAGAAATAATCATTTTTTGGCAGGCGTATAGCCAATTCGATTGCCAGAGTTATCAAAATAGTTAGTTACGCCACTTGGCGCCTTAACTTCATACCCAAGACGATTCCCAGTATTGTCATAGACGCCATTAGTAGCACTGGCGTTATATGGGCTGTTATCCATGTTGTACGGGCTATTTCGCATGTTGTAGGGCGAGTTATCCATGTTGTATGGACTGTTTTGCATGTTGTAAGGGCTGTTATCTAAATTTGATATCTGCCCCAAAACTGAAAGCGGTATTGAAATAGAAAGTATTAAAAATAGAAATCTCATGATGACTCCGTTTAGTTGCCTGGAGCTATAAGATTAATGATCGAAAAGCTCATTAAATGAGCTAGGGTCTTGTAATTACCACCAAATATCTAGATTTATGCCGAGTAACGATATAAATGTAGAATTTATCAATATTTCAGGAGCAGCTTATCGAAAATTCATACATGGTCTGATGACGCGAGCATGGGAGGGTAGGGTTAGTGGGGTACCTCAGGGTGCTTGTACGATGAAACCAACCATCCTAAATAGCTAGACCGTGTGTATAGTTATCTCATAGAGTGCGGCACTGAGATCGTTCAATGCTGATAATTTAGAAAATAGAGGAAAAAATGACAGACGTTACAGATAAATATCGTCGCGATCAGATTCAAAAGTTATTAGATGGCTATGTAGAAAGCAAAGAAACAAAATCTTTAACGATTGAATATCGAGGGAAAGAAAAAACTTTCCCAGTCATTACTATTGATCCGAATGTTTTATTATTAAATCATAACAATAATCGACTTGCTGCCCAATTATTTGATCACCCGGGTAAGCAGGCCGTTTATGGTAACCCTACATCAGAGCAAGCACAATCGATAATTTCTGACTTACTCGTAAAAACTGATAAGTTTAAGAATCTACAAGAGCAATTAAAAGATTATGGCCAATTAAATCCAGGGCTAATAACTCGCAATGGTTTACTTGTTAACGGTAACACTAGAACAGTAGCACTAAGACTTCTTAATAAGCCGGGTATTGATGTTGCCGTCTTACCCGATGATGTTGATGACGCGGCCATACTCGATCTCGAGATGTCTTTGCAAATGGTTCAACTTGTCCACCAAGACTATACGTTTACAAACGAACTACTTCTATTGGAAAAATGTAAATTACTAAAATATTCAGATAAGCAAATTGCTGAAAAAATGAAGTGGTCAAGAGGGTGGCAAAATAAACTTGATAAGCGCTTTCAGTTGTTGCGACTGATTAATGAAATTAGGGATTCTATGAGCCCGATTAATTTAGCGTATGAAATTTTTGATGAAAAAAGTCAGCACTTAATAGATCTAAACCAAGAATATGAATCACTTAAAGTGAGTGATCTTCCGGCGGCTAATAGAATGAAATGGTCCCGTGTTGCAGCAATGTTTCTTGGTGTCAATAAGGATCAGACAAGAGCGATCGATGAAGATTTTGTAGATGAAGATGTTGCAAAAAGATCTGAACCCGATTCACCATCAACAGAATTACTCGGTAAATTAAAAAAAGTTCATGTCATTGATGATGGGTTGGGAGATATTTTAGGCAAACCGAGTGACTCTAGTGAAAAAGTAGACGCTAAAGAGCTGGCTAAAGAAGTTATTAAGGCTCGTGTAGATAAAGATGGATTTATTACAGGTGAATTAACTCCTGGTTTAGAGGATCTCCGAAAGAAAATGATCTTCGGTGCTGAAGCAATAATAACTAAACAAAAAAGAAGTACGCTTCTGGCTACTCCTGCGGAGCAACTACAAGAAATTCGGGAAGACCTTGAAAGAGTTGTGAGTATTTTTAACGAAGTTTGCCTTCAGCAAGGGTTTAATGCAGGACAATTTGAGTATGAACTTAAAAAAGCATTTAAATCACTTGAGGATTTACAGAAAATGTTTGTCAAATTTAAGGCGGGTAAATAATTTAAAGTTTTAAACTTCAAATGGCCAACTTAAGTATTTCTATGTACTCGGAGGATGTTGTTCGCATCCAGCCGATTGGGGATATATCTACCTCCGAATGGGGGGGTGTACTTGATTGGTGGTCTATGGGCGAGCATTACGACTTGCAGGCCGGTCATATTGATGTATCAATTACTGCCTTTACGCAACGTAAGATTTGGCTTAGGGAGAACTGGAAAAATCTTGGTAACGATCTATTTATAGATGATCAAGTTAAGACAGCACTAAAAACAGTTGAGGGATGTATAGCTGATTTTATTGCTTTAGTTGATAAGGTTGGTTTAGATTCTGATGATCTTAATTTCGATCTTATTAAAATTAAAGGTAAGCTAACTCCATTCCAAAAATTGAATGTGACTTCGTTGGTTGCTATGCCCAATGGAGCAAACTTTTCTGTCCCTGGAGCTGGAAAGACCCTCACTACTTTATCGGTTTGGGAGCACTTTAGGGTAAGTGGCGATATTTCTCGTTTATTAGTTGTATGCCCAAGATCAGCATTTGAGGCCTGGGAAAATGATTCGAAGATGTTGTCTAATGCCCCTATCATTGGTCAATTTACTGATGCCCCGATTGATTCTGGCATTGAACTTCTCTATGTTAATTATGAGCAGTTAGAAAATCGGACTAGATTAAAAAGACTTACTCGCTGGGTGGAACAAGCCCCAACAATGTTGGTTTTTGACGAGGCCCATCGAGTTAAGGGCGGTGGGGCTTCCATTAGATGGCGCGCATGTAGGGAAATTGCCGCCCATGCTAAGAGAGTCGATTTATTAACTGGTACTCCAATGCCACAGAGTCAGGAAGATCTACGAAATCTTCTGACATTATCTTGGCAGGGCATACCCCGAGAGTTTTTCTCAGACTCAAGATTGGCTGGGCTGAAAAGAGGTGGCGTTTTTGTGCGAACCACGAAAGAAGAGCTTCAGCTTCCCCCCATGAACATAAAGCAAGTTCAATTACCAATGAGCCCGGTTCAGACTGATGTTTATGCGGCCTTAAAGCGATCCTTTATAGGGCAATTTCAATTATCCGATAGTGATAGTAATTTCTTTAGTCGTCGTGGTAAGGCTGTAATGGCCATGATTGCTGCAGCAACCAATCCTGGTTTACTAATGGGAGCTGTAAGAGAGGATGCATATCTCGGCTTAAGTTGGCCACCAAGGGTGTTAGTCGGATCAGAGAGGTTAATGACTGTTTTAGAAAGCTATGTCTCGCATGAAATTCCAGAAAAATACCTATGGGTATCACGTTATGTAGCTAAGGCTGCGAGCGAAGGACGAAAGGTGCTGATATGGAGCACATTTATTGCTAATTTATTAGCATTGAAACGACTATTGGAACCTTATGAACCTGCTTTGATATATGGAGCAACTGGTCAAGACGAAAGAAAAACTGAGCTCGCAAAATTTAGAAATTCAAAAAGCTGTTCAGTTCTGCTAAGTAACCCTCAGACATTGGGTGAGGGAGTTAGTCTTCATAAAGAGTGTCATGATGCTATCTATTTAGATCGAAATTACAATGCTGGTCTGTATCTTCAATCGCTCGACCGAATTCATAGGCTCGGATTGCCACCTAACCAACAAACTTCGGTGTTCATCCTTGAATCTATAGGTTCAGTTGACCTTTCAATCGCTAGAAGGTTGGAGGATAAAATACAGCGCCTTGGATTTTATTTAAATGACACTGGCCTTGCTAGAGTCAGCCTGCCTAATGGTGATGATGAAGATATTCCTGATGCTATGGCTGGAATCGACGAAGCTGACTTGGACGACCTCTATCAACATTTGACTCAAGATGTCTGATAATCAAATTTGGAATGAACTTGTCTTGGATGCAATATATGCAGCCTCTAATGGTATGGGCTCCAAAGATTTTGAAATTCAGTGCCGTCTTGCCCCAATCCAAAATGGTAAATCTTATTTTGACCGAGTCCGTGTAGCTGAGGAGTTGATGCGGAGTGGATTAATTGAGATAGAAGATGGCTATCTTAAATTGGCAACTAAAGAGGTACCACCTTCATTAATAGTTGAATTGAAGAGCGGCTCTGAGGTTGCCTGGAAAATATTAGATTGTATTGATCACAATAGTAAGTTCTCTCAAAAAATCGATTTAGAGTTGATGCATCAGATTGGCCTTGATGGTGAGTATGCCGTACTCGCTGAGCTAAATGGAGCAGTCCCCGATACAGAGCGTCACAGGATTAGACATATCTCGCTGTATGATGATTCAGCTGGGTTTGATATACAAGCGCCATCAATAAAGGACATTGAGTCATCAGTTTTGCTAGAAGTAAAAACTAGCCCAAGGCCGGGTAATAACTTCACTTTTTATATCAGTCAAAACGAAGCCAGGGTTGCAAGCCTAAATAAAAATTGGGTGTTATTGGGCGTCGTTTCTGTAGAATCAAAATATAAAATACTAGGCTTTTTAACCTATCATCAATTTGCTGATTTCCTACCTGTTAACGTAGATCCTCGGGCCAGGTGGGAAACGGCAAAAATAACAGTTTCTAAGCAGGTTTTTACCTTAGGATTACCTTGAGGCTTGTAGCTTCCCATTGCAATGAAAAATACTTTGAATTTTGTTACCTTACCTCTTGCATCAAATATTGGGGGAACCCTTAAGGTGCCTAAAAGTTCCGGTCTTAATTGGGGGCAGCGTCCAGGTAGGGAGCAAAATCAAGCATATTTGGCTGTACCTGCATACATTCAGCGTAATCACTTTTTCCCTGATACCGGAGAGCCTTTTTTGATGGAGTGTGACGATGGAGAGGTATTTAAGTGTGTAAGAGCACAGGCAAATGGAAAAGCTATCCACACTACCAGTAACAATTCACTGCTAGGCCTCTACTTTAGAAAGCGCCTTGGCGTGATGGCTGGATACATGATAACTATTGATCATCTAATTAAGTATGGCCGAAGCTCTGTTGATGTATCTCGAATTAATCCGCATAAGTTTTATTTAGATTTTTCACCTATTGTCTGAATTTAAAATGATTAAAAAAATTAATTACGTTAAATACCCTAATCGGCGAATTTATGACACAGATTTGAGTGACTATGTACCATTTTCTAGCATAAGAAAAAGGCTTATGGACGGGTACGATATTGTTGTTTTAAATCATAAGACTAAAGAGGATGTGACTAGAGAAGTTTTGATAAGCATCATCCTTGATCAAAGCGTTCCGGGTAACGAATTATTTACAGAAGATTTAATGAAGATGATTATTAAGTTTTATGGCAACCCTATGCAGGGGTTGTTTATGTCCACCCTCGATCAAAGCCATAAGATGTTTAATTCCCTATGGAAGCCATCAGCATCATCTAATGATAAAGAGTGATCCAGATAGTTGCTGCTTTTTATATGTAAAGAAAATATACTATATTAATGAAGAAATATAAATTAGGAGAGCTTTTTTGTGGTCCAGGCGGAATTGCTGTTGGGGCTAAATTAGCAAATAAAAATATCTCTAAGTTTTCTAGCGTAAGGCTTGTTCATGGTTGGGCTGTTGATTACCATGATGAAACTATTGCAACTTACAGACGAAATATTGACGGCGCAAGTGACCAGACTGCAATCGTTGCAGATGTTAGGCAGATCACCGCTAAGGATTTGGCTAAAATATCCCGGAAGATTGATGGTTTTGCTTATGGTTTTCCATGCAATGACTTTTCATTGGTAGGAGAACACAAGGGTATTGATGGTCACTTCGGCCCTTTGTATCGCTTTGGCCTTCCAATCCTTGAGGAATTTAATCCTAAATTTTTTATAGCTGAAAACGTTGGCGGCATTAAGAGTGCTAACGAAGGTAAAACTCTTTCAAAAATTATTAGTGATTTGTCTGAAGCGGGTAAATATGGATATGAAATTACCCCACATCTTTATAAATTTGAAGATTATGGAGTGCCACAGGCTAGGCATAGAGTAATCTTGGTTGGCATTAGAAGGGATCTTAGGCTAAAGTTTTTACCCCCGGCTCCCACGCATGCTAAAAAGCATGTGACCTGCAAGGATGCTATTGAAAACCCCCCAATCAAACTCGGTGCCGATAATCACGAGTTTACAAAACAGCATCCAAGAGTGGTGGAGCGCTTAAAATGCATAAAACAAGGTGAAAATGCATGGACAGCCAACCTTCCCGACCATTTAAAACTGAACGTAACTGGCGCTCAAATTAGCCAGATATATAAGAGATTGGATCCCACTAAACCGGCATACACTGTAACGGGATCCGGAGGAGGAGGTACCCATGTTTATCACTGGTCGGAACATAGAGCTTTAACAAATAGGGAGCGGGCACGGCTTCAAACTTTTCCTAATGACTTTGTTTTCGAGGGAGGCAAGGAATCAATACGACGGCAAATTGGAATGGCAGTCCCGCCAGAAGGAGCCAAAGTTATTTTCGAAGCAATTATTAAAACTTTGGAAAGGGTGTCTTATGCATCTGTCAAGCCAAACATCGAATTTATTGATTTGTTAATCTAGTAATTAATACCCTTTTTTTAGGCTCTGCTTTGGGCATAAAGAAATGCTATCAGCAGGCTCAAGCTATTTAGTCGGGTAAACCGACAAATTTTCCGATCGACCTTAATTAAATCTGAAATTAAGCTACAAGCGTCATTTAAAAGGACGCTTGTTATGAATAATCTATCGTTTTTATTTGCCGCCAAGACTCTTAATGAAGATTCCATCAAACTCCTTGATGGTCTAGTCACCCTCTATAAAAGACCTACGAGCCAACAATGGCAATGCCGCTTTAAGCTCTCAACTGGCGCTTGGCATTCCGCTAGTACTGGATCTGACCAGCTAGCCGAAGCCACCACCCAAGCTATTTCTATATACGAAACAGTCAAGGTCAAGCTGGACAGTGATCTAGCCATTAAAACCCAGACTTTTCGCCAATTAGCCAATCAAGAGCTAGCTCTAGCCGCCCGAGTAGTCCATGCCAATCCCAATAAACGCACCCATGTTGACTACATTCATATCTACACCAAGTACCTGATCCCATTTTTTGGTGCCTATCAAATTAATGACATTACTCAAGAGGTAGTAGATGACTATGCAGCGTGGCGTATATCTCAGATGGGTAAGGTGCCCAAGTCTTATACACAAAGGCGCCATGCTGGTCTATATAGGCGAGTGATTGAACGTGCCAGAGAGCGGGGCTTGATTCACCAACATCGAACTATTCCTTTATTGGAAGTGGCCGGAGATAAGCCTGAAGCAAGGCCAGCCTTTAATCAACAGGAAGTCAGCTACTTGCTTGAATATATGCTGGATTGGGAACGGTTTGGTCGTAATCAACGCAGTAACCATATGCGAAGACTTTGCCGGGTCTATGTGGAGTTCTTGTTAGGAACTGGCATAAGGCAGGGCACTGAGAGTATGCCAATCCGCTGGAAGAGTCTGCAATGGCATTGGATAGGTGAGCAGCGGTATTTACGGGTTTGGGTATCAGGAAAGACGGGGCCTAGATATCTGATAGCCAAGCATTTTGTGGTTGAGGCCTTAGAGCGATTGATTGCTTGGCACGCTCTACCTTATGCCAATCTCGATGCTGTGATTGAAGCCAAGCTAGATCGTAGGGTGTTTGTGTTTCCCGAAGGGGATGCCCCGCATAGTCTAGATAGCGTGTTTGAACGGCTCATGGTTGAGTCGGACTTGTTTAAGGACGCTACCGGTAAGAATAGAACCTTATATAGCCTACGCCATACCTATGCCACATTCGCACTAGCTGAAGGTGTTGACATACACACCTTAGCTAGGCAAATGGGTACTTCAACTTTGATGATTGAGCGTCATTACTCAAAACTAACTCCTATGATGGCTGCTGAGAAGTTGGCTTAGATTTTTCAGCTAAATCAACCGCCTCCTTTAGAAAATCTTGCTTCTTAACAGAAACATGATTATTCAAAATCGGAATAATCCCATCATATATGACTTGATACTTGCAGTATTTTAATAATTTGGGATCATTTTTTAACATTTGATGAGCCAGATCGACTTGTTGACATTCCATAAGAGGATCTTGTATGTAAAAAGCTAAATCTAAAATACTGAAGCTAATAAAATCATCATAATTACTAAAATTTTCTTTAAAGTTGTCCCAATGTGTGGTTGAGGTAATTTCAAGAAATTGACGCCAATTATTATAGATATTTGGGTTAAATTGGTAGCATTCAAGAAGATGAATGTAGCAACTGTTAGCGTCATGTAAGGTGTCAAAATATCCCATATTAAGTTCCAAGAGTTATTATTTAAAGTGAGCAGTAATCTTAGGTTAATTCTTCAATCTCATAAAATTGCACGCCTTCAACAATATGTTTGAAGTAGAAATTCCATTCCTCACTTTGACTGCCCCAAGACTCTAATGCCATATCATTGAGTGCATCCTCAATTTCATCTGGATCTTCATAGTCAGATTTATCTAAATAGAAAATCTTTGAATATAGAATCTCTTCAAGAATTGAAGCATTTACTTTATACGGGGTTAATTTTTTCATTCCAACTCCTTGCTCAATATTCCAAGAGGAATCACTTTTTCAATGTAAAAGGTGTCACCAATGACTTTGAACCAATCTTCCTCCCATCCTAGTAAGCCATCTTCTGACTCATCTTCTAATGCAATTTCTTCCACCATTTCCATTAGTTTTAGCTGATCATCGATTCCTTGATCCTGAATTTCAAACTCTTTGGTATAAAAAGTTTGAATTGTGTATGAGCCAACTACTTTAAATTTTAGTTTTGATTTCTTTTCAGTCATTTCTGACCCTCCAATAACTTGCAGGTTGGGAAGGGAACTACTTTTGCCGTCTCAGTTCTTTTATTTGAGGCAGTCGATAGTGTGTCCATGTAGCTAGACCATGCACTTTTAGCTGGTTTAGGTGGGTAATGCATGTTTGTACGTGGCCAGATATAGGGCTTGTAGCTTGTTGTGGTTAAATTTTGATCATCGCCATCGTCTTTGATAGAGATATTGAGAGTAATCACAATGTGTTTCATGATGGTTCCTTTAAAAAGTTATTTTTTAGGTTGCTGTCGCTTAGCTTCAGCAATTTCTATGTCAGTAAAGATGGTTCTAGCAGAGCCATAGCCTGCATTGACAATGCCCGCAATCGCATTAGCTGATGGTGCGGGAAGACTTGACTGTGAATAAATATCCACAATTTTCTTAACCCATGCTGTAGTTGGCGCTGCATTCATATCTAGCAAAATTGAGCGATTGATGATGCCTTTATCAACTTTGTCTAAATTATTAGTAGTTAGAATGAATACCACATGTGTATAGTTCATAACTGCCTTCAATGAGGCATGAGCTGCTGCAGTAAGATTGTCTACTTCATCCAAAATAACAAAGTGCAAATTACTGGCATTCAAGCTGACTAAGCTACAGCGCTGTTGAATAGTGCTAATAAGATTTGCTCCATTCTGTCCCTGAGCGCAACTGTGAAAGTCGTAATAAGGACTTTGCGTGTCAGTAATTTTTCCAACACCAACCGTCTGCAAAGCATCGGTCGTTTTTGCAGTATCAAGCCATCCTGGCAGCAAATTGGCCATGGTAGTTTTACCTGTTCCAAAGGTGCCATACAACAATAAAGTCGAGACACCATTAGCGGGAAAGCTAACAGTTCCATCAATAACTGCTTCAAGTTTTGTCCTTGTGTGCGGCATTAATACAAAGTCATCCGGGAATAACGGTTTTTCAATTACAAGTGCCATGCTGATCTCCTATCAGTTAGGGCATCGTGCACTACCTTTCTATCAGCTTTCATCGCTAAATTACTACGAGTTGACTACTTGAGAGATTGCTGCATCTCGCATAGATTCATCATTGCTAGCTTTCTGTTCTGGAAGTTTCTTTTCAGCTTCGTCCTTCATAGAGCTTGCAAGACTAGACAAAACAGCAGTGATTGCAGATCCACTTTGAACTACTCGGCGAATAGCAAAACTGCCATTTGCTTCATGGGTTGAGAGCAAGATTACAGATCCCTCGTAATCAACGGCTTTGAAATTGGCTGCCAAATCATCACTTTGAACTGATGCCAAAATCTTGCCATTTAACGCTAGCGCTCCAATCCCTGCTTTTTCTTTAGCAGTTTTATGATTAGGTGAGCGGGAGCGGCGTACCTGCTCTGCACCACCAGCTGAACGAAAAAATTGAGGAATATCTAATACCCCAATATTTTTAGCAGCAGCCTCACGAAGTGCAATTGAATACGCACTGACTAATCGGCGCTCATGCCCAAAAACCGCACGAACAATACGTGTGATTAATGGTGCGTCTGCGTTGGCAGTGGGAAATTGCTCTTTGTAATACTCCTTAAAAGCACTTTTGAGTCCCATTGCGCTAGAGCTTGTGCTGTCCATGGATTTGTACAGTGCATAGCAGCTCTGCAAAATCTCATACAAGCGCTCGTTACTACGAGTAACCTCCGTAGCCTGCCAGTCCACACGTTGTGCGATTAGGGCATCGAAGGCGGTTTTCACAGATTTGATGGCAGTTTGAGTAAACTCAACAACCAACGATTTGACGGGCTGTGATTCCGTCTTTTCTTCTACAGATACTTGATCCATATAAGCCTTTCTAATAAAATTAAGTAGAACCTAGACCAGCCAAGCGACTGCCAGCATAGGGCTTTGTCGGTTTTCCCGACAATTTGAAAGGTAGTGCACGATTTGTTAAAGAGCGATAAAAACTGACCTTGCCAGATTAGTGGGATGTAAAAAGGTTAGATAGAAGGCTGAAATGAGCACGTTGTCATTTCATGCAAGGGTAATTTCAGCGAAAGTTATAAATTGAAGCCTTTAATACCCTACAGTAAGCAGTGGCGAGAAGTTAATAGACTTCCGACGTTAGAGCATGAGGAATTTTTTGAGCTTTTAATGATCAGCCCTAGCTACCAATTAGCTACTGCAATAAAAAAGGGCGCTATAAAAATGCCGCCATTGAAAGATAGGCCTATATATTTTGATAAGGTACTCAAAATATATGATCTTGTGGGTGATGTATCAGAGATACTCTTTGATCACTGGTGGCAAAGTACTGGACAGTATCTTTTTTTTGACTCCCAAAATTCCGAGTTAATTAATATCACAATTAATTTATCAAGAGAAAAAAAAGATATGTTGGATGAAATTGAAAAATTAATTGATAACCAAAAAAATAAGCTAGAAACTTCAATCAAAATTCCCTTTATAAAAAACAAAGTTAGATATAAGACACTTTCTTCTAGAGTTGCACTAGTTCATGACTTTGCTACTAAAAGGACTTTGTACCCAAAATTCGAATATTGGCGTGTAGCAGTTTTTACGAGCTTAAAGAGTAAATACGTTAAGGGATTAAAAATCGATTCAAAAAAAACCCCAGGAAATATTGTTGCTCGTGAAAAGCTCACCGAGCTAGTAAGCAAGCATTTAAAAGATGCTCTTTATTTTTCTGAGAATGCAGCTAGAGGTGACTTTCCATCGAATGCCCAAATTGAAACGGGTCTTGATTTTGACTTTCGCCTTATTAGGGAGATAGGTCATAGACAGGGTACAAAAGAAGGCCGGTATTGGATAGCGCTAAAAGAAAAAGGGGGGCAGAGATTAAATGATAGTCAACGTTCAAAGTTTATTAAGCGTACTCGTAAAAAACTCAAATAAGCTCTACAGCATTCCTCTTTTGCTCATCATTGACCTCGATGTACCTTTGCGTGACTGCAATTGATCTGTGACCGGCAAGACTGGCTAAGATTCGAACACCGATGCCTTTGTTAGCCAAGGTGGTGATAAAGAACTTTCTTCCTGAATGGCTACTACCGCCGCAAATACCTACGTTTTTGTAAAGCTGAAAGAACCAGACACATAAGCCATTACCGCTAAAGCCTAAGCGGTTATCAGTATGAAAGAAGGGGATGCTGGGATCTTTAATATGTCTTGTCGTTAAATATGCGGCTAACTCTGTTTGTAGGCGCTGCGAAACAAAGACGGTTCTTGGATGTTTACCTTTGGTTTGCTCGGCTGTTAGTCGGATTTCGTTCTTGATCGTGCCATCCGGATTAATAACATCCCCCATTTTTAAACTGGCTATTTCGGCAACGCGAAGCCCACCAAGAAAGCTGGTGAGAATTATTGCTCTATCGCGTAGAGCATATTTTTTGGTACTAACATATTCAAGAACTTGATCTAGTTCTGCTTGGGATAAGGTTTTTGCTTGAGCCATTTTTTAATTTCTCCATAAATAAAATGTGCGTTTTAAGTATGTTTCCTTAGTGAAAAAAGGTCGACCTTAATTTTGTCGGTTTACCCGACAAAAATTCTCACAAGATTCAATGACTTACAAAGCAGGTTAAGATTATTTATATTTTCTTAACCTGCATCTTTATGTAAGTATTTATGAAAGTAGTGCTTTTTCGTGGGATTTAGACGACACGAAAAATCCTTAAAAGTGGGGTCCCCATAAAACCCCTCAAATCCACTCTATACGCGGCTGATTAACTCCTCAAGTAGTTGCTTATTTCCCCCAATAAATGCACCGTTTGTAGACGGTTTTTGAGGTGAATTTAGTTCCACAAGCGTAGTAGCGATGAGTGCTGGCGTAGGCTTGCCAGGAATCCTAGCAATGCAGCTACGTACAGGCAATTCCCAATGTTCGCTTAATTCAAGGTCTTGATCATCTATTTGAATCAGAATGCGATTGTGGTTTAGGTCTAGGGCTCCATAACCACCAATAGCAGTCTTTATGCCTTGCTCATATCGATATAGCCAAGTCATGAAGATGCCTGCCTCATTTTGTGGAATGCTATCTAATCGCTTGGCGATGGCGTGATGCAAGGGTGCTTTAGTAAAGTGAAACCAGTCAGCGATCTCCTCAAAATCCACTAAATACTTGGCATAAGGATCGTTTAGCTCCAATGTGCCGTTGTAGATGGCTTTGCGGTATTGGCCTTTGCCATAAGTGGTTCCATATAGTTTGTTTTCCCATAAGCGGGCTGTTATTTCTTTCATTTTTAATCTCCTTTAAGTTTGAAAGAAGTCGCTTAGTTGCAGAGAGTGGCAGATTCAAAAGACAGATGCTGTTGCTTGAGTTGCTAGTCAGGGCTACTCATTTGTCCCCAATACCGCAACTCCTATTTGCAACAGCAACTATTTCTCAATCGCATCTCAAAGCAACTCATTACGCGACTCGTAAATATTTATCCCTCGTTAATAAAAACCGTATTTTTTCTATCCAAAATTAGCCAAATTAAATAGAGGTCGTCCATTTGCCAATTAGAAATTAACTTGTATATGCCCATTAACTACATAGGAGAATCAAATGAGCGTATTAAGTAACCTTAAATTAGTAGATGTTAAAAAGCCCCGCAATATGCCTGTAATCGTAGTTCGCAGAAATAAGTTATCTAGCAAACTATGGGAGCAGATTCAGTTGGCCAAGAGCCAGCTAGAAGGCACTCAGTTTGTAGTGACCAAGTTCAGAAGTGTCAAAGATCGTGAAACAGGAATACTTAAGCAAGTAGAAGTACCTAAACGTATCAAACCCTGGTGGTTTCAGAGTAACGAAGGCAAAGTGTGTTTTTCAGTTCGATACGGTAGCTGGACAATTGATCTAGCAAAAGGAAAGCCCAGCGTAGAAGTTGAAAGTGGAGAGGCTCTAGTCAAAGCCT
>Ga0194039_1000415_pt1 | contig 26116 bp, 22 predicted proteins | sample JunL228m_MetaG_FD_148679 | JGI IMG/M metagenome (GOLD analysis project Ga0194039, IMG submission 148679) | Anoxic zone freshwater microbial communities from boreal shield lake in IISD Experimental Lakes Area, Ontario, Canada - Jun2016-L227-8m | ecosystem: Environmental > Aquatic > Freshwater >... | reverse complement strand
AATCAGGATGTCATTATCATTGCCCAAACCGCCTATGCCATGGCCGATGACAGGAAAAAGGCGCTGGAGACCGGTTGTAATGATTATATTTCAAAGCCTATCAGAATCGATGCCCTTAAAGAGCTAATAAAAAAGCATTTCAGTAAATAAATCCGTTAGAAAATTTTCGAAACCGGAGGTTTTTCAATTGAATCAAGAGATCTATTGGAAAAAACTTAAAAAGAAACATCAGTAACCACAATCGATTTAAAGAAAGAGTTGCGGTGTGGTAACTCATTCGGTTTGAATCATCCCCTTCGCTTTTTGTTTACCGAAAGAAACGTCCTGTTCCCGGGAAGGGAAATCAGTTTGCAGGTGTAAGCTTCAGGCAGATTGTTGATAATCCTGCCTTTATTGATCCTGATCAGAAAAGTACAGGAGTCGGCCAAGGGTATTTTCAGTTTAACATCATTTCTCAGTTCCGTAAACCATCCCATCGTTTCGAAGAGATAACGGCAGGTATCGCCTTCCGTCCAGTGTCCGCGGACCTTGCTGTTGGGAAAACCAAAAGCATTTACCTTGTATTCCAGCCGAAAAGCGGTATCACCCGTTAGCCTTACCGTCGAATTTCCCAGATCAAACAGGATCGTCCCGGGCCCGATCCGGGCAAACTCAGCTTTGGTCAGGTGGAATTCCTTGGAGGAGATATACGGGGTTGCGAGCATCAGCCCCAGTGTGATAACAGGCAGCAATATGCCCATGACCAGCGTGATCCGCCTTGCTTTCTTCTTCTGATCCGAAGTAGAGAGATCGGGGATCACGATGGGTTTATCAACCCGGAAAAGGGAATACCCGGCCAGTGCGATCAGCCAGACGATCAGCCCGGCCCAAAGCACATCGCTGGCAAAATGCCCTCCCGCCATCATTCGTGCGATGCCGATGATAACTCCGTAACCGACGCCCAGCGCCAGGACAGCATACGCAAGGTTTTTCTTCCGGTTCCTTAGAAACAGATAAGGGATTGCAAGGTAAAACCCCATGGAGCAATGGCCGCACGGGAAACTCTTGCCTTCATTTGTGGCACCTTTTTCGCAAACGCAGATAAATTTCTCGGCGCCTCCGAATTCCGTGATCTCGCGGGGGCGCGGACGCCCGGTATGATCTTTCAGCAGCAGGTTTACCAACAGTCCCGGACCGACAACCATGGTAAAGATCAGCACCATCGACGCTTTGCGGTAGTGAATGTATTTCACATTCCAATAGGAAAGCGTGATCATGATGAGCCCGGCAAATGCAAGAAAATAACCGGGAAATATCCCGAACCGGTAAATAAAATCCCAGAAAGGCTGGTATTGAAGCAACCAGCCTTTTTCAGGCGAATAAAACCAGCGTTGAAGCGCCATATCCGCATCGGTCAAACGAAAAACCAGTGTAACGATCCCCATCAACAGAAGAACGATTGAAAAGTCTTTAAATGCTCTGGTTTTGATTATTTTACCGTATTTCATCGCGGATGAGTTGAGTTTTTAAAGATAGAAAATTTCACGCAGGGAGCCACCCATGTCATACTTTTAGTTATGGACTACCGATGGAGGCATGGCAGAATACAGAATTCTTCTTATTTTCGGCATTTGACCATTGAAATATAAACATGATTAAAAAGTAAGATGAAAACGAATTATAAGCGAATAATATGCCCGGGAATGATATTGTTTTTACTTTTATTGATCAGTTCCTGCAGGACCGTGATGAATACAGGCAGCGCCGGGTCGCTGGAAATTAAGAAACAGGGGAGCTTTGCCGCGGGCGGGACTGTAATCAATAATCCCGGCACATTTAATCCTTATGCCCCGACCCCTGCCGGACAGACCCTTCATGGCGACCATGCCAGTGTTTTCTACCAGGTCCCTGTAAAAGCCCGCAGGTTCCCTTTGGTATTCTGGCACGGCTATGGGCAATTCTCCAAGACATGGGAAACCACCCCTGACGGACGCGAAGGATTTCAAACTATTTTCCTGCGCCGTGGTTTTCCGGTTTATCTCATTGATCAGCCACGGAGAGGCCATGCGGGTCGCAGCACCGTGGCCGCGACCATCACGCCTGTTCCTGACGAGCAGGAGTGGTTTGATACATTTCGCATTGGTATTTGGCCCGACTATTTCCCCGGGGTACAGTTTGCAAAAGATCCGGAAACGCTGAACCAGTATTTTCGTCAAATGACACCCAACACCGGACCTTTTGATCTGGAGGTGATTTCAGATGCTGTTTCCGAACTTTTCAATAAAATCGGGCAGGGAATCCTGGTCACGCACTCTCAATCAGGTGGTCCCGGTTGGCTGACCGCCATGAAGAATCAGCAGGTCAAAGCTGTTGTAGCCTATGAACCCGGCAGCAATTTCGTGTTCCCCGAAGGAGAGGTGCCTCCGCCCATACAGAGTGCTGCAGGCCCATTGACGGCCATTGGCGTACCGATGTCCGATTTTATGAAGCTCACGAAGATCCCGGTCATCATGTACTACGGGGATAATATCCCCGAACGACCAGTGGATAACCCGGGCCAGGACGGCTGGCGTGCACGTCTTGAAATGGCCCGGTTGTGGAAAGATAAGGTAAATCGTTACGGCGGTGATGTAACCCTGGTCCATTTGCCCGAAATGGGCATCCATGGGAATACACACTTTCCGTTTTCGGATCTGAACAATGTGGAAATCGCAGACCTGTTATCTGAATTTTTGCACGCTAAAGGTTTGGACTGAGCAGTTTCTTCGTCTGGAACTGGTAAAAGAAATCGGTGGTGGTTGCTTCCAGCTGGCAAATTTTACTATTTTTGTTCAGTGTTGAATCTGATTTGTATCTTTATAAATGTTAGAAATATCCAGAAACAAAGTGTTCATGCAAAGCCATGCATGATACGTATGGATTTTCCCGATTGCCCACTAAAAAACCAAATTTTTAACCCATGAAAAGAATTTCCTTTTGCTTGTTTGCACTGGTTGTCTTATTTACAGTCCTTTCCTGCAAAAAGAAAAATGACGACCAGGATCAGCAAACGAATCTCCGGATCATCTGCGAGGAACTCCGGCCGTTCAACTATGTCGAAAATGGCAAATTAAAAGGTATAACGGTGGAAATTGCCGGGGGGATCATCAGTCTTTTGGGGTTGAAAGATCAGACCATCGAAGTAACGTCAAACTGGGATAGCGCGATGAATCTTGTTCTTACCAGGGACAATGTGGCCCTGTTTACCACGAGCCTCACGGAAGCAAGAAAGGGGAAACTGCAATGGGTCGGACCGGTTTCAGTGTCGCTTACCGGGTTCGTCGGCCTGAAAACATCACCATTCAACGTAAACTCGCTGGATGATGCAAAAAAACTGCCATCGGTTGGGGTTGTTACAGGCTATGCAACATGTGAACTTCTTGAAAAGGAGAATTTTACCAACCTCGTATACTTCAACACCATCAATGAAGCAGTTGCTGCCGTGTACCAGGGCAGTATCAGTTCATTCTTCGAGATTTCTCAGCCCATAAAGGCCACCGCACTTGCAGATGGCTTCGACATAAATCAGTTGAAGAACCTGTACATTCTCGCAACCATCCAGGGCTATATTGCATTTTCGCCGGGAACATCCCCAACGATCGTGCAATCATGGCAGGACAAACTCGACCAGTTAAAAACACAGGGGTCTGTGCAGGAAATTTACAACAAATACCTGCCGGGAGAAAAGGCGCCAGGACTGATCACGATCTATACCGAGGAAAATCCCCCTCAGAATTACCTTGATGGAACAGGCGCGTTGGCAGGAAGCGCGGTTGAGATTGCCGGAGCAATGATGAATCTGACGGGTCGCCAGGAACTGATCACCTATTGTTCCTGGAATGCAGCATACGATCAGGTTTTACTTGCTCCGAACTCCATGGTCTTCAGTACGGTCCTGACCACTCCCAGAGAACCATTGTTCCAGTGGGTCGGTCCGATTTGCAAAAGAGGTTCCTGCTTTTATGTAAGGTCAAACAGCAGTACTGAAATAAATTCCATTGAGGAGGCCAAACAGCTCGCAAAAATAGCCGTACCGACCGGCTGGGCAGCCTATAATGAAATGATTTCACTGGGGTTTACCAACCTGGTAACCTTTACCACACCCCAGGAGGTTTTTACCAAACTGATGCAAAACGAAGTCGATGTTGTGGTTCTGAATGATATTTCAATCGACTACCTGGCCAATGAACTTGGATACAAAGCTGGGGATGTAAGGAATGAACTTCTTTTATCGAACAGCATGTCCTATTTTGCTTTCAATCAAGAGACCAAACCTGCCTGTATGCAGGAGTGGCAGCAGGCGTACACTGCGATTATGAACAACGGGACCTTCGCCGGGATATGGCATAAGTGGTATCCCAATATTGATTGGTAGCTCCAGGAAACAGCATATATTTCCACGCGATGCTAAACCGGGAATGAACTCACTGAGGCTGAACTGATGCAAGTCAGTGGCGGGCAAATTCGTCCAGAAGAACCCTCCACTTAATACTGCACTGCGGGCCTTTACGGATGTGGAGGGTAATCAAAGAATAAAGTGCATGATGAAACACCGGCCATTCATACACATATGCCGATGGGGAGTTGCCCTCACCATCCTGTTTTCCTTTTTCTTCTCCCCCCTTGCAGCTCAACAGGTATTGAATACCAGTGAGTTTCGCGGCACGAATCATACCGGGATCTTTGATGAAAAGAACCTGTTAAAAAAATGGCCGGCTGATGGCCCGGTCCTGCTCTGGGCATATGAAACCCTTGGCAATGGATATGGATCCCCCTCGGTAACTGAAAAGCAGCTCTTTGTGCAGGGAGAAACAGACAGTGTTGCAACACTCTTTTCATTTGATATGAAAGGGAATCTGTTATGGAAGCGTGCTTTCGGAAGAGAGTTTATGTCGGGGAATTATACAGGGTCCTTATCCACGCCAACCGTTGTGGATAGTCTCGTATATTGCCTGTCGGGGATGGGAGATGTTGCATGCCTGAATGTTTCGACGGGCAAAAAAAGCTGGGGACTTAACATGATCCGTGATCTGAAGGGAGATTCAATCCCCTATGGGTTTTCACAATCCCTGCTGGTGGATGGTGACCTGGTTTATTGTGCACCCAGCGGGAAACAAAACAACTTCGTTGCCCTCAACAGGTTTACCGGGAAGGTCGTCTGGACATGCCCTGCCCTTGGCGAAGCCGCACGTTGTTCCCCAATTCTGGTAGAACGGGGTGACCTGAAACTTGTAGTGACCACCTCTTCCAGTTCAGTTCTGGGTATCGATGGACGAACAGGAGAATTACTTTGGTCGCATGTCGTTGATACTTCTGAAAACACCCATTACAACAGTCCGCTGTTCGATGGGGAATATATTTATTGTTTTGCCTTTTATAACAGCAAAGGGGCGGTTAAGCTTAAATTATCGGCCGATGGCAGACAGGTGACCGAGACCTGGAAAACACAAAATCTTCTTAATTCCATCGGGGGTGTGGTCAAAACTGGTGATTACCTGGTTGCAACACATGAAAACAGCCTTGTGTGCCTTGATGCAAAAAATGGGGATGTCACTGATTCCATTCCATCGGGAAGCGGATGGGGCGGGGTTACCCTCTCTGCCGACGGAATGATCTACCTTTATAACGGCCAGGTCAGACTGGTGAGTCTTGAATCCGGAAAATTGAAGGAGGTCAGTAAATTCCAGGTTAAGAGGGGAACCAAACATCACTTTGCTCATCCGGCCATAAAAAACGGTGTATTGTATATCAGGAGAGGCACTGCATTGATGGCTTATCGGATTTCCGGTTGACCAGCCTGCCTTATTGACAACCTTTAAACTGAAATGGTAAGGCGATTCACGCGAAAGCTGGCTAAGGGGAGCGTTTTTCCAATCAAAGCAAGTATCCTGTGTATACGCCTGTAATGCCGTCGTTAATTTATGTTAATATTTGACAATGTGGCTTTTATGTCGTATATTAGCGATCAAAATTAAATATCCGGGAGGTTATTATGAAAAGATCTTTCAATAGCAAGGCATTGATAATTTTGTCATTCATATTGTCAGGCCTATTCGGTGTTTCAACCTATTCTCAAACATGGAAGTATGTTGGTTCACCTTCGTTTTCGGTCCAGACCGCAACCTACCAGAGCCTGGTTTTCAACCCGGCCGACGGACTGCCCTATGTTGCGTATTTCGACGGTAGCGGTAAGGAAAGTTATGCTTCGGTAATGAAATTCACCGGAAGTGGTGCCACAGGCTGGGAACCCTTGGGGACAAGTCCTGTATATAATCATTTTGGAAGAAATTCCAGTCTGGCCTTCTCGCAAACGGGAGAACCTTATCTTGCCTATGTTGACCTGACGCATGGTAATCCCTTCCTTATTGTTTTAAAGTACATTGTCCTGTCCAATACCTGGGCTGTGATTGGTGATGCCCATCATTTTCCTGCCTATGGCGATTATCCGGACATTAAGGTCGCACCGGATGGGAAGGCCTATGTCGCCGTGACATTGGCAGATAAGACAAGGGTCATGGTGAATTCGCGAGGGGATTATTGGGATGAAGCTTCATCAACTATGCCAGTGCTGTCAGATATACCTTCTGCTGATAATAAGCTGGCGATCTCGTCCAACGGAACCATCTATGTTGCGTTCAGGGAATTAAAGGGAGACAATAATGTCAGGGTGATGAAACTCGCAAATGGTATATGGAACGACATCCTGGACGGGAAAGCAATCTGGGACAATAATGCGACTAACATCAACCTGGCAATAGATCCAACCGATCAACTGCCTGTTCTTGCTTTTGCACAGGCTGGTACGGCCCTGGCAGTGGTTTATAAATACGATGGCGCCACCTGGAACCAACTTGGTAATAACAACTCGATTGGAAGCGGGGAGTGTCTTTCAATGGCCTGCAGCCCGGTTGCCGGTGCTGTCTTTGTTGCGAACAAAACCAATAAACTGAGAACCGGCCTTGATGTTAAACAATACAACGGCTTCGAATGGGTGGCATTAGGCGATCCTTCATTCAACGGTGTTTCGGGCATTTACGCCAGCCTTGCAGTTTCAGCTTCAGGAAATCCGTATGTGGCATTCCCGCAATATTCCGGCACCAAAGTTGATTACCGGACATCGGTGATGTTCTTTAATATCATTCCTCCCGAAAAGCTTCTAAGCTCTTATATCATCCTTGCAAACAAGGAAGCCCAGATTGGAGAGAACAACCTGGTCGGTTCCGGATGGGTGGGTCTTACAGAAGAAGGCAGGACAGCCCAGTTCAAGCAGTATTCGCGTTTGTACCCGGGCTATGTAAAGGCCGATGCTGTGAACATTCATCCCACCGCTTATGTTCCGAATGTAATGGAAGGTCCGGCCGAAGTCAGATTTCCCGACATGATCTACAGTTCAGGCAATAATTCAGGTGGCAGGATCACAATTCCGAAAAATTCCGAAGTAAAAATCACAGAAGAAAATGTTGATCTGGTCATAGGAGAGAATTGTAAAGTAACCATTGAAGGCAAAACATACGGTAAGATTGACGTGGGCAGCGGAAGCACGGTCATTTTCTCACAGCGCTGGATTAATCTTGTTGATCTGAATCTGCGTAAAGGCAGTGTAAATAAGAAAACCTCGGTGATCTTCAAGAAGCTCGGCGAGGTCTATGTAAAACAAACAGTCGATGTTGATGAATACTGCACCATAAGTGCGGATGTCAGCCCCACTACCGTTGCTTTCTACATTGGAGAAGAGGAAGTCGGACATCCTGGATCATTGAGTATGAAAGCTGAAGGAACCGTATTCGAGGCCGGTGCCTTTGTGCCCCGGGGACAAATCCACGTAATTGCCGGCAATTCCTCCTCCTCAAGAGCCGGCGAGATGACCGGACAATATATTGCCGACAAGTTCAACTCGGATGCAAAATACGTCAACTGGAACTTCAGGAAATGCTTTACCGAGGGAAATCAACCGATGGCTCCTCATGCATCTGCTCTGAATGGAACTGCCGAAGAAAAAAATTCTTTCAGTCTGTATCCCGTGCCCGGGAACGGACTTCTTACTGTTAGAAAATCAACTGTGGTTTCGGGGCAGGTGAATCTTATTGTCACCGACATCTTTGGCAGCAGGGTTTTTGAACTGGGGAACATACCTGTTACGGGCATGTTTGAAAAGCAAATTGACTTGAGATCCAAACCTGCAGGGATCTATTTTGTGATCCTCGAGAACAACGGCGAAAAATCGGTCAGGAAAACGATTGTCGTAAAATAGATTGGTTTACCTGATACCCGGCTTACATTTTTCACCGGGTAATTACGGGTGTATAATAAACTTCCTCCATCGTGTCGCTGGACAACCCCATCTGATCCGTGCTATGATTTATCGGACTTTGCATATATTTGCTATTCAAGGCAAATAGGGCAAACATGCAAACAACCAATAACTGATGAACCTTTCAAAAACTAAAAAGAGGTGGGGCCTCATTTTGCTATTGCCCGGGATCATTGTCCTGCTGGCTTTATATCCGTTGCCGTCCCAGGTTCCCATCCGGTATTACGACAGGCAAAGCGGGGTATTAAAAACGGAAAAAGTGGCCGGCGAAAAGTGGCTGGTTTGGCTGTATCATAATCCGGTTGGCGAAGCAACCTTGTGGACGCTGGCGAAAAGAAAGGTGGTTTCGTGGGTTTATGGCAACAGCATGGATCGTCCTTCATCGGCCAAAAAAATACAACCCTTCGTTGAAGAATTTGATATCGACCTGCGTACCGCCCAAAAACAGGAGTTCAGCTCTTTCAACGATTTCTTTACCCGGAAACTAAAGAACAATGCCCGGCCGGTCGATACCAGCTCAACCGTTGCTGTGTCGCCTGCCGATGGAAAAATACTGGCCTATGCCAACATCGGCCACAGCGATTTTATCATCAAAGGATACCGCTTCGATGTGGTTTCGTTTTTGAACAATGCCCGCCTTGCTCAAAAATACCTTGATGGCACCCTGGTGATCATCCGGCTTGCCCCTTTCGATTACCACCGTTTCCATTTCCCCATGAGTGGAAGTGTATCGCCCATCAACCGGATCGACGGTGATTATTATTCAGTCAACCCCCTTGCTTTGCGCAAAAGGACTGAAATATTCTGCCTGAACAAAAGGGAATTTATCCTCCTGTCGAACCCCTTGTTTGGAGATGTTGTGATGGCTGAAGTAGGTGCAACCATGGTGGGAAGTATCGTACAGACCTATACAGGGAATCTTGTGAAAAAAGGGGAAGAGAAGGGGTATTTCAAATTTGGGGGTTCCACGGTGGTGCTGCTGTTTGAAAAAAACAAAATCCGCATCGATGACGATTTATTGATTCATACATTAAAAGGTTATGAAACGGTGATCAAAGAGGGAGAAAGAATTGGTGTATCGCATTAAAAAACCTGTTAGTTTTGCTCTTCCACTTTATTACGGGGGATTGTACCAATGGAGATCAGTTTCGAACACTTTTTATTTGCAATACTGGCGCTTGCCAACAGCATCTCGGCAATCCCCATGTTCATAAGGATATCAAAAGAGCTGCCGCCCGGCGAGACGAACCGGTTATCCCTGATTTCGACCCTCACCGCATTCCTGACAATGGTTATTTCCATGCTCACCGGAACGATCATCCTCCGGTTCTTCGGGATCAGCCTTGACGCCTTCCGTGTTGCCGGTGGGATCCTGCTGGCCGGCATCGGGTACAAGATGATGAACGACCCCCCATCTGAAACCCAGAATTCCGGTCCGTCCGTTCTGCCCAATATGATCTCGCTGGCTGTGATCCCGATCGGGATCCCCCTTACCACCGGGCCGGGGGTGATCACCACCGTGATCGTATTCTCCCAGGGCATTTTTGACTCCTTCGCACTCTTCATCGAACTGCTCCTGGCCATACTTGTGGTGACAGGCATTGACTACCTCTCCTTCCGCTATTCGCACAGGCTGCTGGCAATTTTGGGAAATACCGGGCTGAATGTATTCACCAGGGTATTCGGGCTCATCGTGCTGGCCATCGGGGTGCAATTCGTAGCGGTCGGTGTAGGCAACCTCTTCCCCGAGCTCCTCATCCGTCACTGACAGTGCGGGCTGGTTATGCTGACCATGGTCAGGGTCATTCCCACAAACTTTTTATAATTTTGAATGACAGTTAAAACTAACATTCTCATAATCTGAGTTTTAATTACAATAATATTCAAAATATCGGCCGACCGAGCCAGATGTAGAAAAAAGGGGACAACTTGCCCCCTTCTTTACATTCAACCGGTTAAAATTACTTTACTCCTTAACCGGGTTCTCACTTTTACGCTTCAGATAATCGTTGAAAGATTTCTCCCCTTCTTCATTCCAATACTGGTCATAGTAGCTCCATTTTGAACCATGGGTATAATCCCTGCAATTGCCACCATCATTCGTGTGATATTTTTGTTTCCAGGGCCCAAAATGATGTCGGCTGCGGTTGTGGGGACCACCATGATGGAAGCTGCCAAAAAGAAGCCTGCCCAGTACGGCCAACCCAACGGCCTGCCAGTAGGTAATGATACCAAGGTGGAAAATGACAGGCATCAGACAGTTCCAGAGCCACATGACCACCGCTCCGAACAGGAATGCGAATGCGGTAAATCCGATTACTCCCAGTATGATCCATCCAATGCGGTGTTTACCACCACAGCAATGTTTTTTTTGATATTTATTTTCAATTTTTTCCATAATTTTCATTTTTGATTGTTTGATAATGTTTTGTGCAATTTTGAAAGAGCCCGGTGCTTGCGGGAAAGAAGCGTACCGATCGGAACATCCCATTCCTCAGAAAGTTCCTCATAGGTTTGGTTCTCAAACTCGGTGGCGATGATTACCGCCTGCTCGTCAGGTCTCAGTTGTGATATGGCCTGTTGCAATACTTCAGGTTCAATGTTCGCGTAATCATTCTCTGCTAAGGTTTCATCTGTCAGTGTATTAAGTAAATAATTTTCGTTTTTTCTGTCCGTGAAGTTCTCGATCGAAACAGTTCGTTGTTTTTTCTTCTGGAAATCGATGATTTTATTCTTTACTGACCGGTAGATGTAGCCCGTCAGATTTCCGATTTGGGTATCCAGGTCAAGCTGATCTATCAACCCCAGTGCAACGTCCTGTATGATGTCTTCCGGAGAAGCTTCATCATATCGGTCATCGAGGTTCTTCCTGACGAAATTGACCAACTTCTGGTATTCATTCCGGAAGAACCGATCCAATGACTTTTTCTGAAGTTCCTTTTCCATGATGTTATAGACGGGCTGGAATGATTTTATTGCAGCGAAATGAGAAAAATAATTTAAGATTCTAGAAAAAATAAACCGGCAAGGCATTCAATGCCTGGTCTGATCTCATTGGTCGTCATCATGGTACCTATACATCAGCGTTCGGACAATGCCAATGATGCCTGCAAGAATGCCGGCAGCGAAAACACCTCCAATGGCCCATGCAAGATCTTCAGCACCGTGAACAGGTAGTTTCCCGGCACGCTCCATTTTCACCAAAAAATCGTCGCCAATATTAAGATTAATAATGAGTATCGGCACTCCAGCGAATATCGCAATGCTTATTGCATAATACCATGCTTTTTGCCAGGGGTGCAGAAGGGCATAAAAAAACAGGGTAAATCCGGCAAAATACAAAATGGCAAACAGCGTACTGCCTTTGGATAAAATCATTCCGGGAATCGAAATGGCAATGATTGCCACTGCAACCAACAAAAGGATCAATGCTGTCTTTGGCCGTCCGGCATCGGGCCTGGTAAAGAACGGAGTTTTCATATTCCTTGAATTTACATCAAAAATACGACTTACCGGTTTTTTGTCTGATCCTGTTCAGCTTTCTTAAGAGCCAAATAAATCCTCAGCCGGTATGCAACATACAAGATGGATGGAACAGAAACCAGGCCCATGCCTAAAATAAAGATGATGTGGAAATCAGACCAACCGATAAATAACACGATAAGACTGGCAAGAGAGATTCCTCCGCCCAGGCCTTCTTTCCAGTAAGCAATGAGAAGGCCAATAAAATCAATCGTAAGTGTAACGGCCAATAAATACTGTCCGCCGATCAGGGGGATAAGTGCTGATAATCCCCTGTCAATCATCCCCTTGAACAACTGGTCGTAGGCGAGGCTGAGAAGCAATGCCCCCTCCAGTGTCCCCAGAATCCTGGCCGACCACCGGAGAATACGATTGTCGTAAAGGATGTCTTCGTAAACTTCTGAATCCATAAGCCAGTAAGTTTCAACGTTTATTTGATTATCACAAATATACGATTTACAAAGGCGAAAAGCAATAGAAACTCCCAAAAACAGGCCCCTGATACAAGCAGAATATAAACCTTAGCGTAGTGAAAATACCGGAGTGTTTGAACAGCCTCTGCCGGAACATTCTGGCCATCTCACCTGGTTAATTATTCATAAGATGCCGTGGTTTAAGAAAATTGGCAGAGGGTGGCCAGATGATTCGTTTTGTCCGGCTTAATCCGCAAAAACACGAAAAGTGACCCATGAACAAACAATGTAATACCTTTACCTTCGTATTAACCCTGCTGAAACCCGTTTTTAGAGGCACCCTTAACTAACATTAAGTAGCATAATGATGAATCACATCAATAAATTGTACACAAATTACATGTTTGTTTTTCTAATCGTCCTATCAGGCATTATCTTTTGTTCTTTCTCTGAAATAAGTGACAATGAACCAGAACCAGGAAAAAGTCTGGGTGTTGTTTCCATCCCTAATCTGCGCGACATGGGTGGTTACAAAACTACAAACGGAGCCACTGTTGCCAGAGGATTGGTATATCGTTCAAATCAACTCTTCAACATCAGTACAAGTGATATGCTTTTGCTTGCAAAGCTCAATCTTAAGAATGACTTTGACTTGCGTACCGCCCCAGAGCGAAATGCCAAACCGGATGAGCTGCCTGCTGGTGTCAACAATGTTTGGCTGGATGTGATGGCTGGCAATCCAACTTCAGGACCGGCAAACCTGATAGGACTCTTATCGGATCCTGAAAAAGCGAATGCCGATCTTGGGGATGGCAAGGTTGAAAATATGTTTATGACGGCTTACCGCCAGTTTATTACTTTGCCAAGTGCACAAAAAGCATTCAGGGAATTATTCCTGTCGCTAGGAGACAAAAATCAGTTGCCGGCACTCTTTCATTGTACCACGGGTAAGGATCGAACCGGATGGGCCGCAGCAGCCTTGCTGACCCTTCTTGGCGTGCCAATGGAGACGGTTAAAAAGGATTACCTGCGCAGCAATGAATACATTCTCCCGATGTATGAGAATTTAATCAACCAATTCGTCGCGGCAGGCGGATCCCCCTCCATTCCTGAAGCCACCCTTGGTGTGAAAGAAGAGTACCTCAATGCTGCTTTTGACGAAATGCAGACAAAATATGGCAGCATCAATAATTATTTTTCCGAAGGCTTAGGCATAACGGTTGACCAGCAAACTGCCTTGCGGAATTTATACCTTAAGAACAAATAGGGTCATCAAAAATTGAACAGGTTCGCTAAAGGAAGCGCTATATTTGCACAGAATTGGTCAACTAAAAAAATCAAACTATGATGAGAACATTCAGATCAGTATTATTCCTGTACCTCATTATTTTTACTTTGAATTCTTTTGCTCAGAACGTGCAATTTTCAGCAACTACAAAATCCCTGGTATCCCGGATCAGCAATCAGTCGACCCTGAAAAGCATTCCTGCTCAGGTTGCGCTTAAACTTCAGGAGTTCTATCCCGTGCGCATCATCAATGATCAAATTTATGTCGGAGCAATGATGCTGGTAGGTCCCGACATTGATCTGAAAGCGCTGGAGAATCTTGGAATACAAATAAATACACGTGTGTCGAATATCTGGACTGCACAGGTTCCTCTCAATTCTATCGAAAAACTCAAAGAGGTAAAAGGATTGAGGATCGTTGATGTAAGTACATTTGTCAAGCCGAAGCTCGACAATGCAACCAAAGAAACCAGGGTTAAAGAAGTTCAGGCAGGAACGGGTGTTGTCCGAAAATTTTTGGGCGATAGTGTTATAGTCGGAATAGTGGATCATTGTTTCGATTATACCCATCCAATGTTTTATGACACAACCGGGAAGAAACTGCGTATTTTAAGATCATGGGAACAGGGCAATGATAAAGGTAAAAAGCCGGATGGATTCAGTTATGGATCCGAGTTTGTTGGTACAACTGCATTACTCACACAAAAATCTTCAAATAATACCTCATCTCACGGAACTCACGTAGCCGGGATTGCTGCTGGCTCAGGATATTTGACTCCTGATAGGCTTTATATGGGGGTCGCTCCTGCGGCATCGTTGATTTTTGTTGATTACAATAACACTGCTTCGTTGATCGATGCTGTTAAATACATATTTCAGAACGCCGATATATTAAACAGAAAAGCTGTTGTCAATCTCAGCCAGGGAACCCATATCGGACCCCATGATGGAACCTCTCTCACGGATCTAAGCCTGGATAGTCTTGTCGGACCTGGTAAAATCATTGTTGGATCCGCTGGAAATGAAGCGGACACGCCCCTGCATCTTGGTTACCAATTTAATAACGACACGATCAGAACAATTGTTGATTTTGAAAACCCGGAGGAGGAGTTGCGTTTTGGACAAGTCGATCAGTGGGGATCGGCAAACAGCGATTTTGCAATTTCACTTCTCTTCACTACCTCCGACATGAAAAAAGTTTATTCAACTCCATTCTACGCAGCATCATCCGATCGGTCCGACAGTGTTACCATAGTGAAAAATGGAGACTCACTGAATTATATTGTAGCTGGTGTCAAAAAGTATGAAACAAATAATAAACCCAATCTGCTGGTTGAGATAAACCAGTTGAAAAAAAAATACCTGGTTACCCTTATTGTAACCAGCAAAAACAGTTTTGTGAATATTTGGAATCATGGCCGGGGATTTGGAGCTAAACTATATGATACCCTGAGTGGAGGAGTTAAAGTTCCCGGTTATCGGCCCGGGGATATTCACAGTACAGTCGGGGAGATCGGGGGCACCTCAAAACAAATCATCAGTGTGGGGGCCTATGTCACAAGAAACCAATGGATAACCCTGACGGGCAAATCTATAAAACTTAACGAATCCATAGGCCAACTGGCCCCATTCTCCAGCAGGGGACCCACGGCTGATGGCAGGATCAAACCTGAAATTACGGCCCCTGGTATGGAGGTGTTTTCATCTTATAACTCAGCAGTGGATAGTCTTAGTACTTTCGATGGGTGTGTTGCGAAAGTCACCAAAGACGATAAAACATGGTATTTTGGATCTTTGGAGGGCACTTCCATGTCTTGTCCGATGGTAACAGGAATTGTCGCTTTGATGCTCCAGGCAAACCCCCTCCTTGGTCCGGAACGTGTTAAAGAGATCTTGCAAAAAAATGCAAGAACGGATTCTTTTACCGGACCAATCGGGCCTGACGGTAACAATGACTGGGGCTGGGGCAAAGTGGATGCCCTGCAATCAGTGGCGGCTGCTTACAAAGTTTTGGGAATTGAAGAAGAGATGCACAGCAGCGATATTTCTGCCTACCCAAACCCTTCAGGCGGAATAATATACCTGGTGAAGAAGGGAACCAATGGAACAAACGCCGAAATCATCGTTCGTAACATGATCGGGAGTACCGTGTACCATCAAACGAATACACGAACCGGGTCTGAACCTTACAGAATTGATCTTTCAGCTCTTCCTGCAGGCATGTATATTGTTACTGTAAAGGATAACATCCATCCCCGGCAGCACATAAAAATATCCCTTACAAGGTAACAGGACGGACAAAATAACAGGCACAAATAAAATCGAATTTCGTTTTTGCCCTTAACGGTATTTACAGCAATTTCACTCCCGTACCATTTGGCATTCGTGGCATCGTTTTTCCAAATAAATGGAATCATCGGTATGAACATGATCATAAATGTTGTAATATTAAGGCAGTTATAAAACCCGTGAATTCTTTGAAAATTCCCCGGAATAATTCATAAAAGTAATCCATTCAGCTGGCTAAGAACCTAAAACATTGGAATATGAAAACATTTACATTTTTCCTCATTTTAACAGGACTTTCTTTGATCGTCCCGGGTTGTAAGAAAACAGACTCGTCAGACCCCCCGGTGGTCAAAGATCCCTATGCGATGTTTACCTATAGCATTAAAGAGAATGGGGTCGTTTCATTTACGAATACCTCCACTGATGCAACATCCTATTTGTGGAATTTCGGTGATAACACAACTTCTACGGCAACTACAGTGACTTTCGAGCATCAGTATCTTCAGAATGGAACTTACCACGTTACCCTTACCGCTTATGGAAACGGCAAGTCAGCCGGAGCCTATGCAGATTTGAACATAACTACCGTTGTGAGTGAAACAGTCACCGACATTGACGGCAATGTGTATCATACGATAACGATTGGCACCCAGGTATGGATGGTTGAAAACCTGAAAACCACCAAATACAACGATGGCACATCCATCCCATTGGTTACAGATAATGTAGAATGGAGTACTTTAAGCACGCCCGGATATTGCTGGTATGACAACGATGCTGCCAGCCCTTATGGGGCTTTGTACAACTGGTTTACAGTAAACACTGGAAAACTGGCACCAACAGGCTGGCACGTGGCCACCAATGCCGAATGGACCATACTAACAACTTATTTGGGGGGTGCAACTGTTTGCGGCGGTAAACTTAAAGAAGCAGGCACAACCCATTGGCTAAGCCCCAATGAAGGAGCAAACAATGAAACAGGTTTTACGGCCCTTCCGGGTGGCTACCGTTTCAGTAATGGCTCATATTACTACATCGGCGAACGCGGTTACTGGTGGAGTTCTTCCGAATATGATGCAATGGAGGCCTGGGGCCGGGGTATGACCTCCTTTTACAGCGATGTAAACATATTCATGGCTATTAAGATTTTTGGACATTCTGTGCGTTGCGTTAAGGATTAGGGTGCGCCATGAGCGTAAGGTATTCACTGGATTGGCCGATGGAGTTGACCATCCCTTTCTGATCGCAAAGGAACAGTTCATTTGTTTTATTATCAGACCGATACGGTGGTCATTATAAATCGGCGTCGGGCGGTCAATAGGAACGGCCTGTCCATTATCTGTGCCGACGCTAAGTGAAAAGTTATTTCACATTACCGATTATAAAAAGGCTATCGTGCATCTGAATGGACAAAATGGCGACGTGCTAATGTGATAAATTAATGTGCATATGGCTCAGTGATACAACCAATATAGTTCCAAAAATAACACCGCCACCAACCGCAGACCCCACAAATGCTGGAACGAGCCACGATGCGCTGGTGCGTCCTTTGGCTTTCACATATATCTCTGCATTTTGAATTTTGGAAAAAGCGATTTTAATACTCCCGCTGTCGTATTTTTCCGGAACAACAGAATCCGACAGATACAGGTGAACTTCTTCAAGCACATAGGATTCATAGGGATCCTTGTTTTTTATATACCTGTTGCCCCCTCTTGGTTTTGTAGTTTGGAATTTATAACGGTTTTCGGGTAAAACAGATAGTTTACCGTAGAGCGTGTTTTCCGATATAAGTGGTTGGGAAAAATGCCACGCTTTATCTCTCTGATGCAAAATAATGTATTTGTTCAGGGAATCATACTTTTTAACCTCCAGAGGAGTGACCCTGTTGACAGGTTGTACTTTATAGTAAAACATACATCCTTGTAGCGAGCCCAGAAACAGCAAAGCTATTGCAATTCTTGCAGGTTGAATTTTATCCAAATATTCTTTTATCTTTTCCATGGTTGGATTTTGTCGGTTAATAGTACGAATATAGGGCAGAAACAAGGGGAAACATAATTGGTTTTTAAGCAAGTCGGGATATTATTTGCGAAAAATCCAATATCAGAGGAAGGGATGAGGAGAATCAAGTAAATAATGCAACATCTGCCTGAAGGTGGCAAATGATTTGCATTGATCAAGAAATTTACTTTCTAATTAGATGGGCCGGACACACTGACTACCTTTCGCCGATCTTAGCTGACCCCTTCAGCCTTTTAACAATCAATGAATAAGAGTGGTCCTTTTACATCAGCCAGAGATGGTCAGAACCATCGGCCTGTCCAAGCAGCCCCGGCTCCTTCGCCAAAATTTAACCCTTCTTTCAAAGTTTACACCAGAAAATGAACGCTTTATAAGGCAGAATCTTTGCTATTGAACAATATCTTTCTTATTTTTATCCTATATTTCTGAAAATGCTCCAGGAAACAAACGAAATACTCTGTTTTACAATTGAAAACATCCGGTTCGCGATCTGCCTGTCCTGTGTCGACCGTGTCATCAGAGCCCTGGAAGTTACTCCTGTTCCAAACGCGCCATTGGTCATCATGGGTGTCTTTGATTATCATGGGAGCGTGGTTCCGGTGATTAATATGAGGCATCGGTTGAAAATGGCTGATCAGCCTGTTCGCATAAACGATGTTTTTATTTTGGCCGATACGTCAAGGAGAAAACTTGCTTTGGTGGCCGATAAGGCTGATGGGATTGTTAAACCTACATCAAATGAACTGATCAAAGCAACTGATCTTGATTCCGGTTTTGAGGCAAAGGGTGTTCTGCGTCGTGACGATGGAATTATTTTGATTTACGATATTGAGCAGTTTTTATCTGCACAGGAAGAACTTGATTTTCAGGAAGCAATAGATAAACATTGCAATTATGAACCTTGATCAGAAAATACTCAGGGCCAGGGCTAAAGAGGTAAGTGGCCATAAAATAAAACAGGATGCCCTGGCTGAATCGTTGTTGGTTGTTGAATTTCTGCTTATCCCCGAAAGGTATGGTATTGAAAGTAAATATGTAAGTGAGGTTTTATCATTGCAAGAGATGACCCCGATCCCAGGCACACCTGCTTTTGTGGCCGGCGTGATGAATGTACGTGGTAAAATTGTCTCCATTCTCAATCTTAAACTTCTTTTTAACCTTAAAGAAAGAGGCATAACCAAATTAAATAAAATCATCCTGGTTAGAATGCATCAGATGGAATTCGGCATCGTTACCGATGACATAGCCGGCACGCTTAAGGTTTACCCGAATACATTGAGCGCGCCACCTGCCAATCTTCACGGAATAAATGCTGAATATATACAAGGCATCACTCCCGAAGGGATTATTCTGCTCGATGGAGCAAATCTTCTGACAAATAAAACAATCATTGTAAACCAAAAATGAAAATGGTAATTCTGTAACAATGTAAAATAATGGAGGAAAAATAATGAAATCTACATTCTATATGAGTACAAGAGCAAAACTATCCCTGGGCTTTGGCTTAATCATAGTTGTCATCATTTTATTATCTGTTTTAAGTTTAGTCAGTTTCCACAATATTAAAAATGCTCAGGCAACCATGGTCAAATCGATGGAAATTGAGGGATATCTTTCGGAATTCAAATCGGATGAAAACAGGCAAATGCTGACCATGTTGCAAATTACGATCAGTAAAGATCAAACCAGAACCGAGGAACTAAAAAAGAGGCTTTATGAAAAGGCAGCATTGATTGCAACAAATCTCAAACTGATTGAGACTGACCTTCAATCCTATCCTGATCAACTTCAGAAGTTTAATGAAATTGAAGTACAGTTGAAACGCTATATCGAAAACCGGGAAAAACGGCTAGCCTTAAATGATGCCGGTAAAATAGAAGAATCGCTCAACATGGCCAGGGAAACCGAAGGCCCCCTGTACGAAAAAATCAGGATGATGATTCTTGGGATCGAAAAGGATTTTAGTGACATCGTCGATGCAGAGAAAGCCAAAACCGTGTCACTGACACAAAGTGCAGATATAACCATTATAGTAGGAGGTGTCGGAATAATTCTCCTTTCTGTAATCCTTATCTTCTGGATGATCCGCATGCTCAGGAAAATTGCCATGGAAATCAGAAATGGTGCCAATATTCTTGGAACTTCTGCTTCTGAAATCCTTACTACAGTTACCGAAGTATCAACCGGGGCAACAGAAACAGCCACAGCCATATCTGAGACGACAACAACGATTGAAGAAATACGGCAAACAGCGCTGCTGGCAAGCCAAAAAGCGCAATCGGTACTGGAAAATGCACAAAGGGCTTCAGATGCAGCTGAAAACGGGAAGGAATCGGTTCAGCAAACCATCGAAGGGATGAACCGGATAAATCAACAAATGAACCTGATTGCCGACAGTATAGTGAAACTATCTGAGAAAAACCGGTCAATAGGTGAAATTACCTCTACGGTGAATGATATTGCCGACCAATCGAACTTGCTTGCAGTCAATGCTGCCATTGAAGCTGCGAAAGCAGGTGAACAGGGACGAGGATTTGCGGTGGTTGCTCAGGAAATCCGCAACCTGGCCGATCAATCAAAACAGGCAACAGCACAGGTCAGGGAGATTCTGAACGATATACAAAAAGCAGTAAATCAAGCGGTGTTTTCTACTGAGCAGGGCTCGAAAGCGGTTGAAAATGGCAGTACCCTGGCCCGACAGAGCGGGGAGATGATAGAAATATTATCAGACACAGTTATTGGAGCTGCTCAATCAGTCATTCAGATTTCTACCTCTTCACAACAGCAGATGGCAGGCATGGATCAAATCGTACCAGCTATGGAGAACATTAAACAAGCCAGCCAACAAAATGTTATTGCGACCAAACAAACACAGACGGCAGCCTATAACCTGAGTGAATTAGGACAGAGCCTGAAAAAAATTATTGAGAAGTTTAATGTTTAGTTAATTCCATGGACAAAAAACAAGAAGCGTTTCTTCTCGAGCTGTTAAACGATTTTAAAATTGAGGCAGCCGAGCATCAGCAGGCCATTATCAATGGTTTGCTTGAGTTGGAAAAGAAACCGCCCTCCCCGGTTTACCAGGAGCTTGTTGAAACAACTTTTCGGGAATTTCACAACCTGAAAGGATCGGCAAGGGCTGTAAACTTGTTAGACATTGAACGACTTTGCCAATCCCTTGAAGGGGTTTTTCATAAACTTAAACAGGGCAGTCTGGCGCTTTTACCATCATCGTTTGATATTCTTTATAAAGCCAGCGATTCACTGAATGTAATGCTTTCAGAGATCGACAAAACACATAAAAGCATTGGTGCCAATGCATTGACTCAATTAATTCAGGAAGTTGAAACCATCCAGAATGCTGCAGGAACAACGCAGAAAATGAAATTTCCCACACCTCCTCCTGTTGCAGCAGCAAATAAAATTGCACCTCTGTCAGTCAATGAAACTACGTTGGAAACCAATACAGCCAAATACCCGATAAATGAAACCAAAGAGGCCAAAGACACTGTTCGTATTGCCACATCAAAACTTGATATTTTACTCAGGCAGGCAGAAGAATTTATCACGATAAAAGCAACCATGGCCTTTTACATTCAAGAAATTAAAAAGAAGCAACATGATGACCTTAGAATGCTTGTTAAAGATATGGAACAGTTTCATGGAGGTTTAACCCGCATGGTTGATAATTTGTTGTTTGACATAAAGACTACCTTGTTGCATCCATTTTCATCGCTTTTAGCAATTGTTCCAAAAATTGTAAGGGACCTTGGTAAAGAGTATAATAAAGAGATAAAACTTAGTATACGCGGCGGTGAAATTGAAATTGACCGACGTATTTTGGAAGAGCTGAAGGATCCTTTGATTCATCTGATCAGGAATTGTATTGACCATGGCATTGAAATACCGGATATCCGCCAGAAAAAAGGGAAATCTGCAACCGGTTTAATTGAAATCACTGTAAAACAGGAATCCGGGAAGAATGTTGAACTGTGTATTTATGATGATGGTGCCGGAATCAATAAATCGAAGGTAATCTCCGCTGCGGTGAAGTTGGGGATTGCTTCGATGGAGGCGGCAGCGCATATGTCAGAAAAAGATATTTGCGGGTTGATATTCCGGTCCGGAATATCAACGAGCCAATTTATTACTGATATTTCTGGTCGTGGGCTTGGAATGGCTATAGTTGCTGATAAAATTGCCAAATTGGGTGGGAATATTACGGTCGATTCACCAACAGATTCGGGAACTGCCTTTACCATTACCCTGCCTGTTACGCTCGCAACTTTCCGTGGTATCCTTGTTCGAATGAACGAAAGTTTTTTTATCGTCCCGACCAATTCTATTGACAGTGCAGTTCGTATGCACCAGGATGAGGTCAGGTCGGTCGAATCAAAGAAGATGATCCTAATGCATGGAGAAAGTATTGCACTGGTCAGACTGGGAGATGTTCTGAATATTCCGGGAAGAAAAATAAGAAAAAAAGACGAACTGACGTTTCCAGTACTAATCCTTTCTCAGGCCCAAAAACGAATCGCATTGATGATTGATGAAGTGCTTGGTGAACATGAAGGTCTCGTCAAGGATCTGGGCCCCCAATTGATCCATGTCAGGAATATTGCCGGGGTGACCGTTATGGGCAATGGCAAGGTTGTCCCGATCCTCCAGATTCACGAATTGATGGAATCTGCGATTCATGCTGCCGAAGCTGACACCGGGTTGGATACAGCGGATGAGACCGGAGTAAAGGAATCTGAATTGCTTTCGATCCTTGTCGCAGATGACTCCATCACGTCAAGGTCATTGCTGAGGGATATCATCGAGTCGTCGGGTTTTCTGGTAAAGACAGCTGTTGATGGACTGGAGGCTCTTCAATTTCTACAGAATGAAAAAATCGATCTCGTAGTATCAGATGTTGAAATGCCCAGGATGAATGGGTTTGAACTGACTGCAAGGATCAGAGAGGATACGAATCTGTCTGAGATTCCAGTCGTACTGGTCACTGCACTTCAATCGGCCGACGACCGGCAAAAGGGTATGGACGCAGGCGCCAACGCCTATATCATTAAAAGCAGCTTTGAACAGAGCAACCTGATTGAAACTATTCGTCATTTGATTTAAAATACAAAGATGAATGAAAAGATACGGGTTTTAATAGCAGAGGATACCCCGACAGGCCAGGGATTATTAAAAGGAATCCTTGCCGGGGATCCGCGTTTCGAAATTATTGCCCTCGCCGTTGACGGAATACAAGCAGTTGAATTTGTTGCAAAATATCATCCGGATGTGGTCAGTATGGATATTTACATGCCGCTGATGGATGGGGTCGTGGCCACCCGCCATATCATGCAGCAAAACCCTGTTCCCATTGTGATTGTGAGTAGTTTTTACACGCCTGCCGAGGTTAAAATGTCGTTTAAAATTCTGGAAGCCGGGGCTTTGACTATCCTTCCAAAACCTTTTGGCCCGGGTCATCCACAATACCTTCAAACTGCAAAATACTACCGGAATACCCTGAAAATGATGTCGAAGATCAAGGTCTCCCACATAAAATCATCTATTACGGCCAATGCCAAACCTTCTCTCACAGTTTCCCGGGTTCTGGGTCCCTCTGGTTTTCCTGACATAAAATGTAAAATTATCGCCATCGGAGCATCAGCGGGAGGGCCTGTGGCCATCCAGGAAATACTTAGCAGAATACCGAATGATATTGATGTTCCAATATTGATTGTACAGCATATTGATGCCAATTTTTCTGTTGGATTTTGTGAATGGCTCAATACTTTCTCAACCCTTCCGGTTCAGATTGCCAGTAATGGAGAACAAATGCTGGCCGGTCATGTTTATTTACCACCAGGAGATCGTCATATGGGGGTTCATAGTGAAGGTGTAATATCTGTTTCAAACGACCCTCCCATGAAAGGATTACGACCTGCTGTAAGGTACCTTTTTCGAAATATTGCAACGGTATACGGTGAAACAGCACTTTGTATTCTTTTATCCGGAATGGGAACTGATGGAGCCACAGAATTAAAAATATTGCGTGAAACCGGCGCTGTTACTATTGCCCAGGATGCGGAGAGCTCTCTTGTACATGGCATGCCGGGTGAAGCGATCCGACTGGGCGGAGCATCACTGATACTTTCACCGCAAGAAATCGTCAAAGAAATTATTGAAAAAACAAAACAATAGAACATATTATGCTGACATCTTACCAGATTACCTTAGGAGACGGCTATATCATGGCTGTTGAAGATTCGCATGTTCAGGCCAAACGGCTTCAGCATTTTTTTGATGAAAATAATTTAACAACCATCGTCTATAGTAAAGCTATGGATGCTTATACTGCAGCGCTTGAAAAATCGCCCGTCCTCATTATCAGTGACATCATGATGCCAGGAATGGATGGTTATGAATTCTGTTCTAAAATCAAAGCCCATCCGGTTTTAAAGGAGGTGCCTGTTATCCTGCTCACCTCCCTTCGCGATCCGCTTGATATTATCAAGGGATTACAAGCCGGAGCTGATAATTTTATCACCAAGCCCTATGATGAGATGTACCTTTTATCGCGCATTCATTATCTTTTAGCCAATCGTGAAATGCGAAAGTCAGGTTCTGCCGAGATGATGATCGAAATCATGTTCAGGGGAAACAGGTATGCCATCAATTCGGAAAAGAAACAGATATTGGATCTTCTGTTATCGGTTTATGAAGCAGCCATTCAGCGAAACGATGAGTTGATCTCAACCCAGGCGAAGCTTGAAGCGTCCAATGAAAATCTTGTCGCCGCCAATGAGGAATTGGAGGCTTTTTCATTTACCGTTTCCCACGATTTACGAAACCCCTTGAACGTCATCGGCGGTTATAGCCAGATCCTTCAACAGGATTATTCAAAACAGCTGGATGCGGAGGCCATTGAATTCCTGGAAAGGATCCAACAGGCAACCGTATCTATGGCAACCCTGATTGATGACCTGCTGCAGTTTTCACGTTCCGGACGTTCAGAAATCATATTGAAACCCATCGACCTGAGCGGGTTGGCCCGAAGTATCATGGAAGATCTTGAAAATCACTCTCCGCAAAGCAAACCCAGGGTTTTCATCCAGGAAGGATTGAATATCAACGCGGATCCCGGTTTAATCCATGTGGTGCTCGAAAACCTGTTAAGCAATGCCTTGAAGTACTCCGGTAAGATCCCAAACCCTGAAATTACTTTTGGTCAGCTTAAAAGTGAAAATGAAAATATATTCTTCGTCAAGGATAATGGTGCTGGATTTGACATGTCGAAGGCTGCTAAACTCTTCAACCCTTTCCAAAGACTACATACAAGCCGTGAGTTTCAGGGAACCGGCGTTGGACTTGCCACGGTGAGAAGGATTATTGAACGACACGGTGGCCGTGTGTGGGCAGAGTCAGAACCCGGAAAAGGGGCCACATTTTACTTTGCCTTGTAGATTCCAAATCCGAAATAATTTCAGATACAATTCTTAACACAGCGTGGAAAAAACGCTCACTTTGACCAGCCTTCGCCGGAAAAGCCCGACCAGCTCAATTTGTTGATTGTTAATAAACTAAGGTGGTCGACCAGAACCGACGACAACATGGCCACCCCTTGTTCTGTAAATGCAAATGGCATGTATTTAAAATGCTGTCCTCAGTGCGACAAGCTGTGATGTGGTGACTCCTGCCCTCTCGAAATTTGTGAAAATTTAATTAGGATTTCGCGAAAATCGTCGTATATTTGGCTTAACGGCTAAATGTTTATATTTTTCATACATCAATTGTGAACAATAACATAATAACCTATGACACGCAAAGCATCAGGTAAGCCGTTCCTGATGCTTTTTTTTTGTGCAGATTTGATTCCCATCTTCGAATTCAAGTTAAGGAAGTTGCTTACAAGAAAACATATGAATAAATTCGCGATTCTCCTCATCCTTACGGTCTTGTTTTCCTGCAGGAGCAGGAATGAAGGTTTTTATATGCCGGCTGAATGGGAGTCACATGATGCTGTCTGGTTTGGCTGGGAGCAAAATGAAACATTTTTCTATCCCGTTGTTTCAGAAATGATCAAAGCCCTTACCCCCCATGTACTGGTGAAAATTGCCGTTCGGTCCGACAGCCTGATGATCGTGGCCAAAAAATACCTGGCCGGGCAGGGCGTGGATACAGCCAGGGTCAGATTTTACCTTGTCCCGGGTGATAGGTACTGGATACGTGATCATGGCGCATCTTTTCTGTTGAATGGCAA
>Ga0194039_1000413_pt1 | contig 26157 bp, 22 predicted proteins | sample JunL228m_MetaG_FD_148679 | JGI IMG/M metagenome (GOLD analysis project Ga0194039, IMG submission 148679) | Anoxic zone freshwater microbial communities from boreal shield lake in IISD Experimental Lakes Area, Ontario, Canada - Jun2016-L227-8m | ecosystem: Environmental > Aquatic > Freshwater >... | reverse complement strand
GCACGAAGATCAGCAAAATAGTTAACTTTTTTAGGTTTACTATCAAGTAGTGACATATCTTCATCATTATTATAATTCGCATATTCATTTATGACTTCATTTGGATTACTAACATTTATTATTGGGTCTTGTGCTTTCTTCCTGTACGCTGCATAGGCATCATAACTAGTATCAGCACCATTTGCTTGTTGAGCATTCTTCCAGGCAACATATTGAACCTTAGCTGCAGCATCTGCGAAAGTAGAAGGCTGGAATTTATCTATTGCATCTGAAGTATCTTTATTTATTACATCTGGCGGTTTATCTGGATTTTCTATCTCTTTTGCTGGGTAGGTTGGGACTGTAAGTGATGCAGCATCCATACCCGCTGAAGCAACTCCTGAAAGACCTTGGCTACTTAGGGTGTTCGCCCTTGTGTTTACAATATCAGTTCCAATTGCGCCTGATGGAATAGAGATTGTAGTACAAGTAAATGTTCCACCAGCATTATCATCCTTTGTTCCACTCAGCCAATTCCCTGCTACTGAAGCCCCACCGTTCGATAAGATTCCACCAATTGTAGTTTGGACATTAAATGAGTTCTTATGGGTATATGTATTATTTTGTGATGAAAATTGGTAATTATAGTCAACAGCAGCAATTGATAAATAATTCACTCCTGTTACGACATGTGTACCAAATGATGAATAAAAATCGACTACTGCCGCTACATAGTCATTATCTGTTTTTGCATTCACTATTTTATCATATGCAGTCCTGTATGTAAGTGATCCGCATTGATAAAATGTTTTAGCCAAAGAAGTGGATGCACTAATATTTTTAGAAAAATATTGTGGGGCTTTTTCTATATTTGAGATACGCCATACTCCACCATAACCATATACTGCCTGATAGTAGTCAATTTCTTGATGATTAGAAACTTCATTATGAGACTGAGAGTGTTCATACCCACCGCTCAACTTAAAAAAAGGAACTTTGATTTTTGCATTGGCTGATACTTGCCAGTCACCATAATCCTGATGCATTTTATTGAATCCAGAACCTAATCCTATCGCATTGTTAAAGCCTTTCTGAACACTTATAGAGTTTGTAGATTTAAGCGCAGGTACCTGTGCTGTAGAAGAACCTCCAATAAATGAATTTGTGCGAGCATCGAAACAGGAACCTAATTCTACGCCATTCAGAGCTTGATATAGCTGTAACATAGATTTAACATCCATCTGAGGTGTAAAAATAGGATCCGCCGCAACACTATCACCATGTGCAGTGCCTAAATTAAATATTAAACCAAAAATTAATAAGATACTCGTCAATAACTTAGAAATTTTCATTGGGGATTTCATTTTTTTGTTACCTTCTAATTTTAATTGCATGTTACCCATCCTGTGTTTGTAAGTTGTTTAAGCGTATTATCATTTAGCAATATATATATACCTGCTGCACTTGCCATTAGATAACTTTGATTATTTTCTGCTCCCACTCCATCAAATAATTCACTCCAGCTATATTTTGTGAAATCATATTTATATAATGGATATAGAGTCCTTCCTGAATCATCTTGCTTAACACATAAAATCAATAGATAAGTATCATTGCAAAATTTAATTCCTGTTACAGCTGTCAAAGGAGTAAAATCAGGATCTTCTTTGTGAATAATGTCGGATCTCAATGGGGTGTCATATAAAATAACTTTCCCATTCGTGAACGCTACTATTATTTTGGTTCCATTCTGTATTTTTGAAGCTAAGTCGTCAGCAAAAGATGACAAACAGCTAACAAAAAAAACTGACAGTAGAAGCAATAGTAATTTTTTACTTTTGTTTCCTCTTATCATGTGTTGACTTTTCTCCTTTATTTTTTGTTTATTTTGTTTTTTTATAGAAAAGACATAATTCTTCTATTTTATACAAAATACATATCATTATCAGAAATATTTGTCAATAGGAATTTTGAAATTGAATTCAACTTCACTAAATCGTGTAGTATTTACGACACCTAAGAAATTTATCAATTTGTTAGTATGTGATTGATAGCTGCTTGAAACAATAGAAACGAACTACCCCAATTCAGATATTGAAGAATCAGGACAGAAAAAAAGAAAAACATTTAACCACGAAAGGACACGAGAAAGAATTTCTAATTCGTGGTTGTTCGTATGACACGATTGTGTCTTCGTGGTTGAAGAATCTTCGAGGTTTCAGCGTGATTTTTTATATCTCAATTGAAAGTCTATGCGTTAATTATATACTTAATCATCATGAAAATTATAGTAGCAGACACAAGTATATTTCTAGCAGTAGCTTTAGAAGAACCTGAGAAAGAGAAAATTATTACTCTGACATCAGGATTCAGTATCTTAGCTCCTGAGATTCTTTCATTTGAAATGGGAAATGCTCTATCCTCACTGGTAAAAAGAAATATTCTATCTGAATCTCAAGCTCTTCAGGCATGGGCAGTCACAAGAAAAATTCAAGTGTCATTAAAACCTATAAATATTGAAAACTCTCTTGCTCTTGCATTCAACTTTAAAAGATATGCTTATGACTTTTACTTTTTGAGTTTAGCTATACAAGAGAAATGCGCATTGCTGACTTTAGATAAAGGTATGGCTGAACTTGCAAGAAAATTAAATATAAACCTTATGGAGCTGTAAAATGGTTACTTATACTTATACTGAAGCAAAGAAAGATCTCAAAAAAGTTTTAAATACTGCCTATACAAAAGGTCAGGTAGCAATTAAGCAGCGTAATGGACTTATCTTTAAGGTTCAGCTTGAAAAAACAAATATTTCTCCTTTTGATGTTGAGGGCATAAAAACAAAAGTATCAACAAAGAATATTTTAGAAGCAATCCAATCTTCCCGTTGCAGCAAGAGAGACTGAAATACTACTACTCAGTAGGTTTCAAGAAAAACATTTAACCACGAAGATACGGTCGTATCACACGAAAAGACACGAGAAAGAATTTCTAATTCGTGCTTATTCGTGAAATTCGTGGTTACAAAACTTTCGATGTTTTCTACTTATATTTGAGGGCAAGAAGAGTAATATCGTCTGACTGCTCTACGCCTTTTGAAAACTCATGGACTGATGACAATACGCATTTAACAATAGTTTCTGAATCAGACTCTTTGCATGAGTTGAGAAGTTCAGCAAGTTTTCCATTGGTATAAAGCTGGTCGTTGGCATTTTTAGCTTCTGTTACTCCGTCAGTGTATAGGAGGATCAAATCTTCATGTTTAAGCTGGATAGAATGTTTTGTGTACTGGAGCTCCACTAAACCGATCGGAGGCTGGGGGCGACCGTGGTCCAGAAAACTGCATTTGCCTGAAGAGTTATCCAGGACAAGCGGGAAGTTATGGCCAGCATTGCTGTATTCAATAACGCCGGTTCTTATATTCATGACAGCCAAGAAAAATGTAACAAATGTAGATGTTTCATTGTCAGTGCAGATATCAGCATTCATCGCATTAAGGACATCAGATGGATTGAGCATCAGATTCATCTTGGAACGGAAAAGGGTTTTTACTATTGCCATGAAGAGAGCCGCAGGGACGCCTTTCCCGGAAACATCGCCGACAGCAAAACAGAAATGATCCTTGTCTAGCATGAAGAAGTCATAAAGGTCGCCGCCAACTTCCAGAGCCGGCGTAAGAGAAGCGTAGAGGTCAAATTCATTTCCTATTTTGAATTTTAGTGGCAGAAGAGCCTGTTGGATAGCGCGGGCCATAGCAAGATCGCTTTCAATCTTCTTTTTTGCAGCAGTAGCTTCCTCAAGGTTCTTTACATATTTCTTCAGGCTCCTTTTCATCTTCTCAAACGACAAAGTCAAAACCCCAATCTCGTCGAAAGATGAAATTCTGGGTATTTCAGCCTGAAAATCTCCTTTCCCTACAAAAGAGTTAGCTCTGGCAAGATGATAGAGAGGTCTTGTGATTTTATTTATAAGAATAATAATAAATGCAATTATTATCAGGCACCCTGCAATACCTATTATCATAAGTTTTGTCGTGAAGTAGTTCAGTTCAGAAAATTCCTTCCCCATCGGAAGCATCACACCGATAGACCATTGTGTTTTCTCAAACTGCGAGAAGTAAACAGCAGCTTCTTGATTTATCAGCATGTTATAAGACATTTCGTAATAATCTTTCCCCTGCTTAATTCCATCAAAAATTGCTTTGCTTTTCTCTTCATCGTACCTGAAAGGCAAAGAAGACAGTTTAGTAACTTCGACTTGATTATTGTGGACTATGAAAAGGTCGTCCATAGCAATAAAAAATACATAGCCGTCTTCAAGCCCTTTTATTTTTGAAGCTGATTTCATTAACTCTTCCAGCCATATTTCGCTCTCGACTACTCCGGAAGTAACTCTTTTCTCGTCCTGGGTGGCATAAAATGGAATCGAATAGGAAATCATAAGCGTATTATTAGGGAAACCATAGTAAGGCTTGCTCCAGACGCCGGAATCATTCTCAAGAGCGGCTTTGTACCAGTTTTTGTGAGTATAATCAAAATTTTCATCGCCTTCTTTTATGGTCCCGCCTTCACGATAAAAATATTTGATAAAGGTTGGAGATTTTTTCTCAAAAACCATATTCGGGCAAAAGGCCAGACCAATTGCGTGAATGAATGGATCAGACTCAACAGTTTTTTTGAGCAGGGTGGAGAATTCATCAATCGAGAATTCCTGATTGTTTAAAACATTGGCGATGTATGTAGTTCTTTTTTCAGCAGAAGATATCATGTAGTCTATCTTGCTGAAGAGAAGGGAAGTAATTATCTCTATGTTGTTTCTTGTATTATCTATGATTTTATTTCTTGTGGCAAAGTAGTTATAAGAGAGTATGAAGAAAATCAGCACTACTACGAATGCTACTACGAAGGCGCAGAGCCTGAAGGCCAGACCATATTTTACTTTCAGTTTTTTCATGGATTAAAAGATGTAATATTGGAATAATAAATGAAGTATATGGGATAAAAATTTATTTTTCAATCATGTAGGTGATTGTTAGAAAATTTCAATCTGATATAATCCGAAAGTTAAAATGTGCGTAATCATTCCCATCTGAGAAAGTTAAAGAAAAAGCTATGAAAACAAGATTTCAGGCAATTACGATTTGGTTAGTTGCGACTTCGTTTGTCATTTATGAACTCATAGTTAGCAATGGATTCTGCAGTATATCATCAGACCTTCAGACTAATGACTTAAAGCTCTCCATTGATTCAATAGGGTTGCTTGCAGCTGTGCCCTGTCTGGCTTACGCATTATGCCAGATACCTGCAGGGATACTTGTGGATAAGTACTCCGTCAAAAAGGTTCTTTCATCTGCGGCATTATTGGTTTCTGCAGGAATGGGAATTTATAGCTTTGCTCAAAGCGTAAATGTCCTATTAATATCGCAGATTCTGATATCAATCGGTTCAGCTTTTGCTTTTATTAGTACAGCAATATTGGTGGGAAGATGGTTCCCGAAAGAAAGATTTTCATTGTTTTTCGGGATTACAGAGTGTCTGGGGAATCTAAGCGTCGTAACTGCAAATATGTTCCTGCCTCAGCTCATTCTTTATGCCAAAGGATGGAGGGTTGCCAGTTTGATCCTCGCAATAATAGGTATCGTAGTATTTATAAGCATTCTTCTCATTGTTAAATGCAGACCTGAAGGGCTGATGCAACACACAGTTAGCAATAAGCCAAATAGTTTTAAACTGTTCAAAGAGTTAGCTGGCATTAAGCAATATTGGATCGCAGTCGTTTTTGCAGGGCTGTTCCTTGGAACTCTATTTAACTTCAGCGCAAACTGGCTTATAAGCTTTCAGGATATTTTTGATGCCAATAATCTGAAGCATTCGGCAATGGTCAATTCCTTATTGCTCTTAGGCCTTACAATAGGAAACCCTGCTTTTGGTATTCTGTCTCTTAAACTGCGTGCCCGCAGAAAATTCCTTATTATTGGTTCATTCTTGAGCATGATTCTATTGGTGATTTTAGTTCTGGGACCGGCAATCAGAAGTGACTTTGCCATATTTCTGTATTTCTGCTTTGGTCTTTCAAGCAGTAGCGGGATTCTTGTTTATTCAGTAATCATGGACATATTGCCTCCGGACCTCGAAGGTATGGGAATTGGCATATGTAATACCGTAGTTTATGTAAGCGGTGCTGCATTAAGCCTCATCATAGCAGAAGTAATAAAATACGAAAGCCATTTAAACAGAGACCTGCTGACTTCAAACAAGATGGCGCTATCGGGTTTTTTTATCTCTGTGGCAATTGCGTTCTGCTTAAGTTTCCTGATAAAGGAAACCTTTACGGGTAAAAAAACAGCTGGATAAAGGAAACCTTGTACAAATAGCTTTGGATTTGCTTGGTAAAGATCCACTTATAGTTTATGGACTGAGAATGGTATGGGAGCCACAGTGACAATTGATAAGAATATAATGCTTTCAAGTCAGGATTTGATCTAATTTTTAATGGTTCGAGTAGAAAAGATCTTTAACCTTTTTTAGCATTTGACACCCATATGCAAGATGATAAAAATGGCCCTGTCCTTTGATTATATTTATTCGGCTATTTTTTACTTGAGAAACTAAATATTCACTGAATTTAGCAGGTATAAACAGATCCTCTTCTCCTTGAAATATTTCAATATGAATATCTATGTCTGATAATTTAAATCCCCAATCTTTATAGACTCTTTGGGCATCATATGCTGGTCCTTTTGACCCATATCGGAACAATTCTTGAAGATCACGCATAAAAAGATATTGGATTTCAGGGATTTTAAACAACTCCTTATCAGCAGGACATAAACTAGAATCAAACATCTTAGCAAAAGACTTTGGACTTTTCATTATTTTTTGAGTTATTCCAATCAATGCAAAAGGTATTTTGAAAAGGGATAAGGGTAAATTCGCACCTAATCTAGCATATAGCCTATCCATTTTGCCTAGTGAGGCTATCATTTCTGAATCCGTGTAAATAGGCATAGCACAAGCCAAATCGACTACACAACTGAGGCGCTCAGGAATTGCAAAAGCGCTGGCCATTAGTGTGGGGCCTCCGCCTGATATTCCTATGGCTCCAAAAGAACTAATATTAAGGGAATCTGCTAAATCAGATATATCTTTCGTGTAATCAAGAAGAGTCCATCCGGGACGAAAGCTCGATTGAGATACGCCAGGACGATCTGGAACTATGATCCTGAAACCGTATTCAAGCGCAGGTTTGTGCAAAAGCATAGAATGGACATGGGAACCTGTGCCATGATAAAATATTATGGGATGTCCATTTGGATCTCCGTATTGGTAAAACGCTAGTCGTGTTCCTTGCCTTGTAATCAGGAATTTTACATCTTTTTCAAGGTTTTCTATTTCAGATGCTGACAGTATGCTTAAGCCTTCTTTTTGCTCAAATTGATTACTCATTTTGACTCTTTATTAAATTTATATCAACGCATGTTTGCTTAAAAAACAGTATAAGCATTGTGGATGGTAACAGCACTACTATTCATAATAGTTTATGATAATAATACATTATTTGCTATTAAAGCAGTAATATCAAGTTCTTAGCTACTTAATCTTCTCAAATATTATCCAAATAGTATGTTTAATTATATATAAAAATCATCGGTGTTTCTAAATCATTATGGATCGTAAAATAAATCTAGCTATTAACCTTTCCATAAGCTCTGGAAAAAGATAGTGTTATATGTTATAAAACATATCAGGAAGTTGTATCATTTTATAATCCTCTTTGTTTTATCTTAAGTAATTAATTACAAAGATATTATAGCATACAGCTTCCTGTTTTAAAGGCTGTTTTATGGCTATTTGCCAACATTTAATTCAGAGTTTTGCAAGAGGCTCAATTAACATTAATAAAAAGAGGAAAATTTATGAATGCCAAGAAAACACTGCTTATTTCGTCATTATGTATTCTACTGACAGCTAACAGTTTTGGATGGGGTGTTACGCCTCACACTGTTATTGCATATTTAGCCTTTAACAGTGAAAATAAGTATATTTCAGATGACGCACGAAGCGTAGTTATTCCTTTACTTCAGCAAAATCAAAATTTTCCCATTCCTGGCCCTGTTCCATGTACTGTGATTTCCGGCGTCGATAATCCAGATAATTTTCTTGCTTCTGCCGTCGCTCCATGGCCTGATACAATTAAATACATTCCTCTAAGCGGGTGGGGACCGAATGCCTCGCCGAATGCTGAGAGTTTTTATGCAAACGCTCACTTCATAGATATTCAGTTCAATTACGGAGAAGTAGCTAATCTTGATACTTCTATTGCTTTAGACACTGTTCGCGCTCAGATAGCAGCTGATGCTCAGCAAACGGCTAATCAGTTGGCAAATGATGACTTATACTATGTACTTCGAAGCTGCATTAAATCTCTTGCCTTAAGCCAGGATCCTTCTACTAAAAGCCAGATAAGCAATAACGAAGTGATTTTCGCTTTGCGCCACCTGATTCACTTTGCCGGAGACAATACTGAGCCTTTGCACATGAGTGATCCGATGTTTATGCAAGGCAAGACCCAAGAAGACAGTTACGGCGGCAATGAGATATATTTTGCTGAACCTTATGTAACCATATCCAATAATGTCGGCTCAAGCACTATACAGGAACTACACGCCCTCTGGGACAATCCGGGTAATAGCTTTGTCCCGCTCAATATAAATACAGAAACCACTCAGGACAGCGAAATTTACATAAACCAGCAATCTGCGGCGCAAATTACCGATGTAGCTAATTCAATAGATGCTATGTATTCCTCAACCCAATGGGAAACCAATATCGTACATAATGTCGGTTGCGGCAGTGACCTGATAATGTCATGGGCGACCGAATCATATATGGTCGCCGTAGCGAATGTATTTAATAAGCTCAATCAGCCAATGCCGGCGCCTTCTTTGGATAAACAGCCCAAGATAGAAGACCGTCCTTGCAGGTCAGGGTATGCTCCAGATGGAACAATCCTCACGAGCGCCAGCATAACAATTCCTCCTCCGACGACAGATTATATTAATTCACTTGGGCCTGTTACGACACTGCAGATGTATATGTCAGCTGTAAGGCTAGGCTGTCTTCTGACTGCAATCTATGACCCTGATAATGCGCCTGAAACTTTTGTAAACTATGTAAATCAACTCAAGAATGATAATTCAATTCCCACTGTCAATAACTTGATGCAGGTATATTAAAGATAAGGAGATTTTTATGGACACAGCCCAGCACAACATTTATCCAGAGAGACCATTCAAACCTTTCAGCCTGATCTTCTTCGTCGAACTTTGGGAAAGGTTCGGCTGGTACGGAATGCAGGCCATATTGATCTATTTTATGATAAAGGTTGTAGGGTTGCCTGATGATATAGCTGACCATATATTTGGCGCTTTTACAGCTCTGGCTTATGCCTTTTTGAGCGTAGGAGGATACATCGGCGATAACATTCTGGGTTCGAAAAGGACTACAATTGTCGGCGCCTTTGTTCTGGCTCTGGGATATATAATCCTTGCTTTAAATCCTCAAGCATACCTTTTCTGGGGACTGGGAACCATCATCGCAGGTAATGCAATCTTCAAGTCCAATCCATCGACGCTTGTGACAAAGTTGTTCCACAAGGAAGACCATAGAGTTGAATCGGCTTTTACTTTGTATTATATGGCAATCAATGTCGGCTCTTTTATGTCTTCTCTCTCTGTTCCTGCCATAGCAAAGCATTTTGGATGGAATGTAGCTTTCGGAGTAAGTTTTATTGGCCTTTTCCTTGCTATAGCAAGTTTTATATTTTTTAAGAACATGGTCTCTGAAGTGGGGTCCGAACCTGACTTCAGAAAAGCAAAATTATTTGACTATCTAAAGGTAATTGGGGTAATCATCGTTCTGATTCTGATTTCAGCTTCTCTTCTTGAGCATATAGCTATAGCTAAACTTCTTTTGGGAATCATCTTAGTTCTTATAGTCATTTTATGTATAAGGTTGTTAATCAAAGCTGAGTTATCTGAAAGAAAACAGTTAGGCGTGGCCTTAATCCTTATTCTCGAGGCAATAAGTTTTTATATCCTTTACCAGCAGAGAGCTACATCTATAAATTTATTTACTATCAGGAATACCATACATACAATATTTGGCATTCCTCTTGATCCTTTGGCCTTCCAGTCTTTCAATCCTTTCTGGATTCTTTTTGCCAGTCCGATACTTGCTTATTTCTTTCATAAATCTGCAAAGAAAGGAAAACAAATTTCAATCCCTACCAAGTTCGCTTTTGGAATGTTTCTTTGCTCATTGGGTTTCCTTGTACTGAAATTTGCCGCGCTGTTTTTTGCCGATGCTAATGGAAGGATTGCAGGAGAGTGGTTGTTCCTGGCAGTAGGGCTTATGAGCATAGGTGAGATATTTATTAGCGGAATAGGGCTTGCTATGATAGCCAAACTCGTGCCTCAAAAGATAATGGGGCTAATGATGGGAATATGGTTTATGGCTACAGCTGTAGCCATGCTTCTTGGAGGCTATATAGCGGCATTTGCTAGCATTCCAAAGGAAATAACTGATCCTATCCTTACTCTTCCTATCTACACAAATTTGTTCTTGAAAATTGGAGTGGCTACACTTGTTTTAAGCGTAATAATGGCTCTGACAGCCCCAATTCTAAAGAGATATATCATCAATAAATAGTTCAATAATCATCATTGCAACTTAAAAAATAAAAGGAAAGCAATATGTCGAAGTCGAATAGAAGTTTTTTAATGGTCAGCCTTGTGATGGTATCGTTCTTTGTCATCTCTTTTGTGACAAATATCCTTGGTCCGATAATGCCTACAGCAACCACAGATTTGCATCTGAGCCTTGCTCAGGCCGGGATCCTTCCTTTTGCGTTCTTTATCGCATACATAATTTCTATCCCGGCAGGTTATATGCTGGAAAAATACGGAGCTAAGTTTGTCATAATTCTGGCTTTTGTCATCGGGACAATCGGATCGCTGATCTTTTCCATTCATCCGAATTACCTGACTTATCTTGCAGGATTGTTTATTGTCGGCGCATGCGTCGCTATGCTGCAAACAGCTTTCTGGCCTTTGCTCAGGACTGCAGGCGGTGAGGAGCACTATTCATTTAACTCCGTTTTGACCCAGATATTTTTTGGGGCTGCTTCCTTTCTGAGCCCGCTTGTCTATTCATATCTGGTGATGAACCTTCCACAAAATGCCAACGCTAATTTCTTCCTCCTGAGTATGTCGAAACTCGTCCCTGCAAGTTTATCCTGGGTATCTATTTACTGGCTGAATGCTCTAGTGATGATTGTCATGATCATCATAATCGCTTTTATAAAATTTCCTAAGATTGAACTTACCGAAACAGAAAGAGTTGAAGGGTTCGGCACAGTATTAAAACTCCTGGAAAATAAGGTCGTTATTCTTTACTTCTTCGGTATTTTTTGCTATGTCGGGATGGAGCAGGGAATCAGTGTATGGATGTCAAAATTCCTTCAGGATTATCATGGGTTTAATGCCAATACCACGGGAGCTCAGGCCGTGGCTCTTTTCTGGGCTATGCAAAGCGTAGGCAGTCTTTTAGGTATTGTATTGCTCAAACTTTTTGATGTCAAAAAAATACTGACAGTGTTTTTAATAGCGCAGTTGATTGCTCTGAGTTTGGCTTTGTTTGGGGCGCCGCAAGTCTCATTGGTCTCTTTTGTCGTATGCGGTTTCTTAACATCTGTTATGTATGGAAGCGTATTTTCGCTTGGGATGAATTCTCTGAAATCTCATCACGGTTCAGTTTCAGGTATTTTCTGCACAGGGATTATCGGAGGAGCTATTGTGCCTTTGCTAGTCGGAGCTTTGGGAAATATGACAAGTTTGCGCGTGGGAATGTGCCTTGTTTATATTACAATCCTTTTTATGCTGTATATATCCATGACAGCCAAACCATTTGTAAATAACAAGACTATTTTTGATAAGAACTAAGGTGTCAAGCATGTCTTGCTGATGAAGATATTACGCTGATGTATTTTAAGATTACTGTGATATTAGACGGCCTATAGAGAAGACCTTGAAGTATGTTCTTGGGTGCTTTTCATTTGATTGGCAACTCCACTTGACAGCACTGTTTTCATCATAGTATAGATGAATTTCACCAGAGCCTACTCCGCTTCTTGCTCTTGCTATGTCCTTTTCTCCTGACACATATGTGGGCGGTACCGTGTCTGGAACCTTCTGAATCAGCATTCTTTTCTCTGAGTTGACCTGTGAATCTTTAAAACGGCTGACATTGGTTGAATCAATAATGCTGACACAGTAGTAATCATTTGTCAGTACAGGTTTTGAAGCAATAATCATTATATGCCCGCCAGATGGTTCCTCTTTCCAGGCAAGAATATCACCTGGTTCAGCTTGCATGAGATCATTCGGAGAAGAGTCGGATGTCGTTATTGTTTTCCAATACTTTGTTGGTGTATTTTTGTGCTCCTGGAAAAAAACTGCATAGTCACCTGCGGAACGCCATGGTTTGTTGTCTTTAGCGATAGGCAACTCTAGATATGCTTCCGGCGAGACCTGGCAAAGAATAAAGTTTGCGAAACCGTCGCAATCCGTTTGCGATAAATACAGTGTGCTAGTATTGCCATCGCTCATTGTGTGTGTGATTGTCCCGATGCAAGGGAAAAGACGAACAAGCCCATTATAATGAACAGGTTTGTTCGAAGGTATATAGTTAGGGAAATTTGGGGCGATATCTTTTACAGCGTATCCTTTTTTCAAAGCGATATGCTTGACTGGAGGAAATTCTTTATCTCGCAACTTCCCATTTTGCACGAGAGCGATACCTCTCTTTGTCGAACCGCCATAGGCATAAAACATATCATATTGATTATGGTAGCAGTTATCCTCGATGTTCTTAAGAAACTCTGCAGTTACCTGATACATATGCATCCCGGGAGTTGTCTCTTCTTGTCTCTTGGCATTATCCATTTGCCGGACAGAGTCTTCCGCTTTCAATACAATAGAGAAAGCGAAAACGAAGCACGCCGCCACTGGAATTATTTTATTTCTGGAAATGAATGTGAGATTCATATTAAAAACAGTCCTCTTATTGAATTAAATATACCAGCAAGACTATAATATTTGATTATGAAGAAAATTCTATATATCTTATTCCTTTCAGTCATTATAAGTTGCGGATACGCTGAAGATATTTCATCGCCAAATAAATCTGCATCCACAGCTGCTGTATTGTCTGAGAATTGGGGAAGCTGGACAGATAATAAAGAGACCATTTCTCTGACAGAGCTCCAAAGAAAATTATCTGACACTCAAATTACAGGTAAAAATGCCGCAGCTCTTGTAGCTCTTGCGAAATGTTTGAATATCAGCAAAAAGCAATCTATTACAAAAAATGAGACGCTTAAAATTATTGACAGCAAGTTTTATAAGATTAAATATGATGCCGCTTCAGAGGCGGTTGAAGCAATCAACAGAAATCTGTTTGCAAGCGGTAAACCGGATTTCGGCAAACTTCAGCAGGGACCTGCGGGTGATTGTTACTTTTTTTCGGGAACTGGATGGATAGCCAAAAACCGTCCTGATGTCATTATCAACGCTATCCATAAAACGGAAGATAATAAATACCATGTCCGCTTCCCTGATGGAGAAAGCGTAGTCATTGAGCCTCCTAGTGATGCAGAATTGATCTATGTCAACTCGGTTTCTACATTAAGCGATGGTTTATGGATGGGGATACTTCAAAAAGCGCTGGGTGCAAGGAGAGAATCTGGCAAAGCGGCAACTGATGATATTCTGGATATTAATTCTGGTACAGCAAAATCTGCTGTTCATATGTGGACTGGTCATAACTTTAACCGCTATGTTTTAAAAAGAAGTAAAGAGAATGTAGTTCGAAGAGAGTTAATCTTTATGCAGGAGCACAAACTCATGGCTGAAGCAGCTACGGATAATCATAGTGGTAAACTTCCTGATGACCATGATTATGCGGTTCTTGGTTTCGACAAGGAAACAGACACTCTTACTTTATGGAACCCCTGGGGCATTGATGTAAATATAAAAGGAGAATCAGGGCCTCAAAATGGGTATGAACAGAAGAAAGGAATATTTACGATTAAACTCAGCGACTTTAAGAGATTTTTTTTCACTCTTGTCATCGAAAAAAATTAATCTGATATGCTTATGCCATTTCCGAGAAAGGCTTTGATTCTTTTTACTGTCGGGATTGCTGTTTTTGCAATGTCAATCCTGACGAACTTATCGGGGACAGTTCTTCCATTTGCGAAAGATTCTATGAATCTATCCCTGTCCATGGCAGGGATTTTGCCTTTTGCTTTTTTTATTGCTTATGCGGTAATGTCAATTCCTGCAGGCTGTATTCACGAGAGGCACAGTGCAAGAAGCATGATAATAACAGCATTTTGTTTTACAGCTTTAGCCACTCTTTCTTTTATTGTCTTGCCATCTTATGGAGTTTTTCTGGCATCGCTTTTTATTGCAGGGGCAGGGATGTCAGTCGTGCAGGTGGTGATAAATCCTTTGGTTCGTAATGTTGGCGGTGAAGAATATTTCTCTTTTTATCTTATCTTCGGACAACTTGTTTATGGTGCAGGTTCGATACTTAGTCCATTGATATTCTCTTACCTGATAACCCGTTTGAATGCTGGAAATTTATCAAATCCCATAATAGCCTTGATCAGGGTTTTGACTCCGCCAACGATGCCATGGATTTCAATATATTGGGTTTGCATGATTGCCTGTATCTTTGTTCTTTTGCTTTTATTCCTAATCAAATTTCCGAAGATGGAAATGAACAGTGAAGATAAAATAGGCGGCCTGAAAGTGCTAGTTAAATTGCTGAAAGATCGAAAGGTATGGCTTTTTTTCTTCGGGATTTTCGCTTACGCAGGAGTAGAGCAGGGGGTGTCTAACTGGATGACGAAATTCCTTGAGACTTACCATGGACTTAATCCTGAAACTAGCGGTGCTGTTATTCTTTCAAGGTTCTGGCTCTGCATAAGCCTGGGTGGAGGTTTGGGAGTAATCTTAATCCTCTTAATGAGTGTGAAGAAGATGCTTGGCATATTTGCGCTGATTGCAATGATACTTCTTGGTTTGTCTCTTTTCGGGAGCGCTGACATAGTAATTTATACATTTCCTCTTTGCGGGCTTTTCTTTGCGATAATGTATCCAAGCATTCTTTCGCTGGGTATGAATTCTATTCTTGAACACCATGGGGCATTGTCCGGGATTTTATGTACGGGAATATGCGGAGCGGCTGTCATCTCGCTCTTGATCGGATTTCTTGGGGACTTGATCGGTCTGAAATTAGCAATGAGCATAATCTTTGTGCCTTTGTTTTATGTCCTCTTTATTTCTATCTGGGCTAAGCCTATCATTAAGAATAAAAAATTTTTTTAAATTTTTAGTTAAAGTCGGAGAGAAGAAAAGTGGACAAAGAACTGAAAGTCGTCGGAGTGGATTTGGGAGGGACGAAAGTCAATGCAGGTCTTGTTATTGGCTCGAGCGTCAGGAAATCATTCAAGTCTATACTTTCATTTAATGACACATCAACTTCAGTAGATGTGGTGATATCCAATATTTCGGATGCGATCGGGAGAGTTTTTGAGGATGGAGTAGAAGGGATTGGAATCGGAGTTCCGAGCATAGTTAACAGAAAAGAAGGTACAATCTATGATGCTCAGAATATTACATCATGGAAAGAGGTTGCTTTGGGCCCGATTCTTCAGAAGAAATTTGGCGTGCCGGTGTTCCTTGATAACGATGCAAACTGTTTTGCAATAGGTGAGAGATTTTATGGCAAGGGACAGAAATACGAGAACTTTGTAGGGCTGACTATTGGTACGGGGCTTGGTGGAGGAATCATTAACGGTGGATATTTATTGAAAGACGAAAACTGTATGTCAGGAGAATTTGGCGAACTTTACTACCTTGATTCTAAGGCTGAGGACTATTGCAGCGGACACTTTTTCAGAGAGAAATACCATTTGGACGGAGCTGATCTATACAAAAACGCCGAGAATGGCGATAAAGAAGCTCTTAAAATCTTTGCTGAGTTTGGCTATCATCTCGGACGAGTCATTAAGATGATAATTACGAGCATTGATCCTCAGGCGATTGTCATCGGCGGTTCTATAGTTGGTTCAAGAAAATTCTTTGAAACATCAATGCGAGCCGAGATAAAGAAATTTACTTATGCCAGAGCTTCTGAGAAATTGATTATCGAATTTTCTGAAAACGCAGTGGATGCGCCCGTGCTTGGAGCGGCGGCTGTTTGCATGAATAACCTTAAATTGTAGGACGGTTAGATGAGCGACATCCTGAAATCATACCGTAAAGTTAAGAAACTGCCTGACTTTCTTTTTGTCATCCTTGCTTTGATCATGCGTTCTATTAAGTTCTTCCTAATGAGAACCAAGACTGTTGATCCTCATGGCTGCATAAAAATGGATAAACTTCCATATATAACAGTAACCTGGCACAATAGGCTTCTTTTCTACCCTCTGATGTTTGAGAGAAAGTATCGGTTAAGAACTCACGCAATGATCAGTCCGTCAAGAGATGGGCAATATATCGCAGATTTGGCCAAACAATTTGGAGTTATGAGCGTAAGGGGTTCGTCAAGAAAACGCGCTGCAGGCGTCTTGAATGAAGCGCTGAGCGTCTTGAAGAAAGGTAATAATATCAGCATGACTCCAGACGGTCCAAGAGGTCCCAAATACAAACTGAGCATGGGACCGATAATACTTGCATCATTGACAGGCTATCCAATTTTACCAGTTAGTGTAAATGCTTCAAGATATTGGCAGTTAAAAAGCTGGGATAATTTTCAGATTCCAAAGCCATTTTCAAAACTGCATTTAGTCGCAGGCGACAGCATCCAAATTCCGCCCGATCTTTCTGATGCTGAAAAAGAAAAGTGGCGTAAATTTGTGGAAGAAAAACTTAATGAAGTCAGCGACATCAGGAAATAGTTAATAGTTGATGGTTGTTAGTTCTTAGAAATTACGGAAGCCGAAATCATAAATCTGAAATCCAACTTATTGAATCCGAATAAATTGTTTACTATAATTACGCTAAAAATAAGGAGTTCTTGCTTATGAAAACTTTTCTTAGTTCTTTCCTGGTCCTGTTTACTATGTTTATATCTATTAGTTCTAATGCCCTGGATTTCACTGGGACTGACGGAACGGTCTATAAGGATGCATCGGTACTGAAAGTAATGCCGGATGGTTTGGTGATAAGTTATGTCGATGCGAACGGATTTGAAGATATTAAGCACATAAACATAATCCAGCTCCCCGATGCTATTAAAAAAGAGTATAACCTAAGCGCACAGACAGCCACAGCTTTTGATACCCAAAGATCAGAGGAAATCAGCGCAATCGATGCTCAAAAAGCAAAAGATACTAAAGCGTATTATGCGGAACAAAAGAAAGAAGTTGAGAACTTCACAAAAATTACAGATTATCTCAGAGCAAATGAGGTGGAAATAACATTCAATTCCATAAATCAGTCAGATATTGGAAGCATCGGGTATGCTTACAGATCGGATGATTATGACAAGGAGGCTCCGTTTGGTTTAATTTGCCTTCTAGGAAAATCTGTTGAGCCAGATCAGGAATGGGTTGGTAAAGTTTATCCCCTGAATAAAAACACTACATATCAGACCCCTTCATTTCAACCTACGAATATCTCTAATTTACAGAGCCAAGAGGCTGCATTGCAGAAAACTACAACTATTCCGTCTGTGGAAAAACAGAAAGTACCCTGCTATGCAGATTATCAGACAGCTTTGAATTATTTCAGCAATCATCCTGAAGCGATAGGTAAGTAAGGCTATGAGTGAAAATCCGATAAGAGAAGTATTAAGATTTGCAGTCGAACAAAAGGCATCTGACATTCATATAAAAACTGGCGCTCCAGTCACATTGAGGGTGAGTGGAAATCTTGTAGAGTGCGATTTTATCACAGATGAGAAATGCCTTTTAGAAATGCTCTCGATGATGCTTACAGATGACCAGAGAAAGAAATATAATAATGTCGGTGATGTGGATCTATCCTATGTGGAGCCTGAAATAGGCAGATTCAGGGTAAATATTCACAAACAGAGAGGCTCGGCTACTCTTGCATTGAGACATGTTAAATCTAAAATTCTTGACTTTAAGTCGCTTGGATTGCCGCCGCAGATAGACAAAATAGCTCAATTTGAGCGAGGAATAGTATTTGTCACAGGCACAACTGGTTCAGGTAAATCCACCACTCTAGCATCAATTATTGACTACATAAATCAAAACAAGAAAATGCACATAATTACTATCGAAGACCCGATAGAATACGAATTCAAAGACAAGGAATCCTTTATCGAACAAAGGGAAGTCGGGCTTGACACTGTTTCATTCGAGAGCGCTTTTATCCATAGTTTGAGGCAGGATCCTGACATAATAGTAGTAGGAGAAATGCGTTCCAAAGATAGTTTTGAAGCCGCGCTAAAAGCGGCCGATACAGGGCATCTGGTTTTTTCCACTCTTCACACTAGGAATGCGCCCCAGAGCATAAACCGTATCCTGGATTTTTATGATTCATCCGAACATCTGGCTTTGAGGCAGTCTCTATCTGCAAGTCTGGCGGGAATAGTATCCCAAAGGCTCCTGACCAATGCTCAGGGAAATGGAGTGGTACCATCAGTGGAAATAATGTACAACACTCCTATTATCCAGTCGCTTCTCAGAGAAAATAAACTGGACAAACTTGCCGCTGCCATTGAAGGAAGCAGGGAAGATGGAATGCAGTCATTCAATCAGTCACTTGTTGATCTCGTTAATAAAGGATTGATATCTGAAGAAGAAGCTCTTAAGAATTCAGACAACGCTGAGTCGCTCAAGATGAACTTCAAGGGTGTATTTCTTGGTCTTGAAAATAAGATACTTAGCTAAGATTGAGAAATTGCCTGAATGCAGTCTTGGCGATATACTTGCAGATAAATAGACAAAAACTTTAATGACATAATCTAGAGGAAATTAAGTGAGAGATTACTGTGATATTGACTTGGAACACATGCTTGAATTTGCAGAAGATCTGGCCGTTAAAGCCGGCCATCTGATTAAAGAATTACGCGGCGGAAAACTGGAGTTCAACTACAAAAGCGGTTCGGAACTTGTTACTTCTGCCGACCTCAAATCTGATGAACTTATAAGGAGAGAACTAACTGCGCAATATCCAGATATTCCGATTTATTCAGAAGAATCGCATAAAGGCAAAACTGACTTTTACGGCCCTCTCTGGATTGTTGATCCGATAGACGGGACAGTTAACTATGCCCACGGACATTTTAATGTGTCCATATCCATCGGTTTTGCATACAATGGAGAACTCAAATTAGGAGTAGTTTACTGCCCGTTTTTATATGAGAAATTCAGCGCTCTTGTCGGCCATGGAGCCTTTCTTAATGGTGACAGGATTTACTGCAATCAGATAGATGATTTAAGCAAGTCCATTATAGCTACAGGGTTTCCTTATGATAAAACGAAAAGGCCTGCGTTGATGGATAATGTCAGGAAGATATTGGATAACTGTCAGGATATAAGAAGGCTGGCATCTGCGGCTATTGACATATGTTGGGTGGCTTGCGGTAGGCTTGAGGGATACTTTGAGACAGTGAGTTTATGGGACATGGCGGCTGGTTTCGTGATAGCAAAAGAGGCTGGTGCAGCTATTTCAAATTATGGGCCGGATAATCCAGATATGCCCAAAGAGTTTAATTGCGAATGTATGCTTGTATCAAACCAGAAACTGCATCGCAAGCTTAAAGACATATTGTATTTAAAATAATAATCTTCGCCAATTTAAAATATAATTATATGAGATTACACTAAGATAAGCGTAATCCTTACCAGGTTTAAGAATCATTATAAAAAGGGGGAGTTCAAATGGTAGATGATAACAACCATAGTTTTTGGAGCGAACTAAAAGAAAATAAATTTTCATGGCTTCTTCTTTTTGTCGTCGTCATCATAATATTTTTTGTCAATCTCGGCGCGGGAGGACTTCCATCGGCCCAGGAAGGGAGGGCTGGAATTGTCGCCAGGAACATGCTCGAAACAGGTAATTGGGAGCATATAGTCTATTATGGCGCCATAACCACAGAGAAGCCTATTTTGTGCTACTGGTTCTATGCTCTCTCCGGGCTGATTCTTGGCGGCATAAATGAATTTAGCGTAAGAGTTCCGTCAGCCCTAGCTGCCATAATTACAGTTATAATTTCCTGCCATATGGCTTTTAGGATTTATGGTAGGAAAACTGCTATCTTAAGCGGTTATATCCTAAGCACAATGACGCTTTTTGTCAATCTTGGACATATTGCGAGAATTGATATAGTTTTATGTGCATTTTATACCGCCTTGATGTCCCTTATGTATTTTGGGTATTTCAAGGATTTTAAGGCTAACAAACTTCTTTATATCTTCTACCCTCTGCTTGGATTGAGCATCCTTGTTAAAGGGCCGCTTTCTGCAGGCCTCATAGGAATAACGGTTATTCTAATAGTCGCCATTAAGAGAAATCCAAAAATTATCTGGGATATGAAGCCCATATACGGTGTAATTGTTGTGTTGCTGATTGCAGCCCCATGGTTCATCATCGAAAACATGAGAACAAATGGAGCTTTCTCCTGGGATTTTTTCGTAAATCAAAATATTTCAAGATTTACTGGTATTGATATGACATACAGGGACGGCAAAAGAGGCCCTATATTTTTCTATCTCCCTAAACTCTTTGTGAGCGCTCTCCCGTGGGCAATATTTATACCCTTTGCCCTAGTCAATTACTTTAAAAAGTTAAAAAAACTAAAATGGTCGACATACTACTTAGTTATTTGGTTTTTCGTCGTCTTTATATTTTTTACATTAGCTGCTATTAAAAGAGGTGATTACATTGTTCCTCTGCTTCCTGCTCTGGCTATTTTGATTGGCAGATATATTGACCTGCTGATTGTAAAGGCTCCTACTCTATCTAAGAAGTGGGTTCCTTTTTTTGCTGGACTAATTGTTCTTTTTGCTGCAGCTTTAATTTTTGTAAAACTTGGTGTCTTGCGCTATTTAGGCGTGCTTGGTTCTGAAGATAATCTTAAATTCGTGGCTAGGCGAGATGGTAGAGCGATGATTGCTATAAGCGACTTAGTAAATGAAAATTTTATCTTTGTTATCATCGGTGTATTTATTATCTTGGGCTTATTTTACTACTTCTGCAAACTCCTTGAGAAAGGCAGTATAAACAGGGTAATTAACATTGTGATAGCTTTAAGTTTTATTGGAGTAGTTATTTATTATGTTTACATTCTTCCTATAGAATGTAAATACGATACGGTAAAATTCTTCTGCGCCGATGCTGATAAAATCATTCCTAAAGACGCCCGGGTATTTATAGGAAATGATGAAGAAACAATCTACTATTTAGGAAGAGCTTATGATGTAAACGGGCCTTTATATGATGAGAACCATACTCTAAACTACAAATACTGGGTTGAAGAACCTAAGGTTTATGACAGAAGTCCTCAATGGCTAAAAGATATGTTTGTACTCAAAATTCAAACAATTCCTAATCACAATAATGCCTATGCTTTATATGTGGCTAAATAACCAGATTAAACCGATGGGTTTCTTTATCGTCAAATAACAAAATTTAGTCGAATTTTCCAAACATCAATCTATTCTGATAGGCTTCGTTTGTAGCCTTTACCGGGAAGTTTTCTTGAAATTCACCTCTCATGAATGTAGCAACTCCGCCTTTACCGGTTTGTTCCTCTATCAGTGCATTGAGCCCATTTTTACCCTTAATGAGTCTGTACTTATATTGAGGAAGGTCTGTTGCGTATTCGAGTTCGCCTGGATTGTCCCAAAGATAAATATCAGATCTTTTAAGATACCATGCGACAGCGTGCATCATATTCATATGAGCCAGAATAAGAGTATCTGGGGATATGTATTTTGAAGCATCAGTAACAAACTGACCCTGAGCTATTTCTGTAGTAACCATATCCGGAGTGACTTCCGGTCTGATTAACATTACAAAGAGAGGAGCGATTGCAAAAAGGATGAGTTTACTCATTGTTGAGTGCGCTTTAGATGATGAACGGTAAAGGTAAGCCATGAGAAGGACTCCAAAAATAGCAAAGAGCATTCCGGCTAAAGATGTATAGATTAGAGGAATAGAAGAGATGAAGTATGCTAGAATCTGATAAATAACAAGACCGATAACAGCAATGACAAATATATAGCTAAGCACTCTATTTGTGATATTAAAAATCTTGTCCTTTCCGTCAAACTCCAAAGCCCAATAAATACCGTAAGCTGTCAGTATGGATAGAGCAGGCAGGCATGGAAGAATATATGTGGCAAGTTTGCCGCTGGATGCAGAGAAGAAGATGAATGGGAAGAGAACCCAGCATGCAAGGTAACGGAATAAAGGCTTTTTGAAAGCATATTTTCTTTTGAATCCTGTTATTGCAGTAGGAAGGTGGAAAGCCCACGGGAGCATGCCTCCAATAATTATCGGAATGAAAAACCAGAATGGCTGAGTGTGGAACTGTGTCTTATCTACGCTTGCTCTGAAAAATCTGTCGTAGTGCTCTACGAAGAAGAAGTACCGCCAGAAGTCAGGCGCCTGTTTGTTGATGGCCAATGCCCAAGGAAGCGAAACCAGAACAGCGAAGATTATTGGAACCCACGCCATAGTAAAGAGTTTTTTCCAGTCTTTCTGCCATATCAGGAACGGAGCAATTGCTATAGCCATAACAGCAAAAGCGATGAACCCTTTTGTCATAAATGCGCATCCTGTGAAGATGCCGCATATAGCTAACCAACCATTCAGAGAGAGTTTGCTATTGGCGCTGTATCCAAAGTAAAAGGTTATGAGTGCGCCAGATATAAATAATGTCGTTTGTGAATCAAGAACAGAGAAAGTCCCCACACCGTAAATAAGCCCGAATCCAAGATAAACTAGAGCGCTTAATGGAGCGAGAACCTTGTCTTCTGCGAATCTTTTGACAAAGAAAAAAATCAATAGAGCCGTTAATCCAGCCGATAGCGCCGAAGCAAAACGAACAGCAAAATTATTGTAGCCAAAAATGATTTCTGAAAGAGCATTCATCCAGTAACCCATGATCGGTTTCTCAAAGTAATCCATCCCAAGCAATTTAGGGACAACCCAATTGCCGCTTGCTATCATCTCTCTGGCTATCTCGGCATATCGAGTTTCATCAGGGGTTATCAAGGGCATATTGGACCCAAGCGGGATTATGTATGCCAGGATGTAATAAATTAAAGCTGTGAAAAAAGTAACTGTGACAAATTTTCTGCTGCCAGACATTAAGAGCTCCTTATAAAGTTTTTCTGTTGTATTTATAGTAGGCCGAACATGTGCCTTCTGAACTTACCATACATGGCCCTACCGGGTTAATTGGATTGCATGCTTTAGCGAATAGTGGGCACTCGAAGGGTTTGATTTTTCCCTTGAGGACATCTCCGCACTTGCACATCTTATCAGGCTTGCCTGGGTTTACATTGATCTTAAATTTTTTTGAGGCGTCAAAGGCTGAATACTCCTCTTTTAATTCTAGTCCGCTCTTCGGAATGACTCCTATTCCTCTCCATGACGCATCGCATTCCTTCAGATATTTCTTGAATAGATTCTGAGCTATCAGGTTGCCTTGTTTTTTTACTACTCTTTCATAGTCATTTTCTACAAAAGCTTTGCCAGATACGATCTGTTTTAAAATAGAGTTTATTCCAAGAAGGATTTCCACAGGTTCAAAACTGGCTATTACACAAGGAATATTGTATTTGTGAGCGATTGGTTCGTAAGCTGTAGATCCTATGATAGCGCTTACATGAGCAGGGCAGAGAAAGGCATCTATTTTGAGTTCAGGATCAGAAGTTAGAACATCCAAAGCAGGAGGAACGAGCTTAAAAGCCGTCAGTATCGAAATATTTTTCAGCTCTTCTTGAATAGCTGAATCTAGCATGCAGACTATCGGAGCCATGGTTGTCTCAAAGCCGATAGCAAGAAAGGCAAACTCTTTATCGGGATTATCTCTGGCTTTGTCCAGAAGGGACAGTGGTGAGTAGCAAACCTCTATTTTACATCCTTCAGAGCGGCATTTTGCAAGGTTTTTCTTCGAACCAGGGACATTAATCATATCTCCGAATGTAGCAACTGTAATGCCTTTTTCTGCAATCTCTATCGAAGCATCTATATATCCGGCATCAGTAACGCAAACAGGGCATCCAGGTCCGCTTATAAGAGAGATATTATCTGGAAGGAGTTCTCTTATGCCGAAACGCGATATTGCCATCGTATGGCTACCGCATACTTCCATGATGTTAATGGACAAATTCCTCTCTGAAAGGATGGCGGAGTTTTTGCCAATTTCTTTCGTCAGATAAGATGCGGCTTCGCTGTTTCTGTATTCGTCAATATATTTCATTGCTTGGCTTAATGTGCAAAAATGTTGAGTTCAGCAAGTTCTTTGAAGAGTTCTATTCTTTTGTCGGCTTCCTGCTGATCTATTCTCTCGATTGCATAACCAGCATGAATGACTACGAAATCACCTACAGCCGGGTTTTCAATCAAAGCTATGCTTACTCTTGTTTTTGCTCCGTCAGATTCGACGACCGCGATATTTTTATCTTTGATTTCAGATATTCTCATAGGTACAGCTAGGCACATTTAATCACCAACAATTATTTAGATTTTTAGTTTTGACGAAGTATAAAGTTAATGGCACTATTTTTAAAGCATAAAATTGTGGTTTTGCATGGAAACCTGATTATTCGATATATTTATTTATGTGTTCTTCGTGAAGGAATATTTTCATAACTTTGTACTTAAGATGAGGGTAGGGGAGCTTAGAAAAAATCAAGAGATAAATCAGTAAGGCGCCGCCGCAGAAGACAATACTCACTACAAATAGCCCCATAATAGGATTTGCAAAGTGCGTGGCCCAAGTGGCGCAGAAGGCCGCAAAAATGCATTGTGCCGCATTCAGAGTTCCTAAGGCAAGTCCGCCACTTTTCTTAAACTGGTTCATTGCTACGATTTGGACAAGAGACAAGATAAAACCAAGTCCGAAACGCATAAAGACCGCGCCGGTGATTATGAAAATAGAAATCATAGTTTTGCTGAAGTTAAAAAGAGTAAATATTAGCAGAACTGCGCCGATAAAATTAAGGATGCAACCGTAGAGAATAATTGTGTGTTTATTCATATCCATGTTGTTCATCGCTCTCATCAGGAGGTTTGAAACAAGGTAGAGCGCTGCCAAAATCAAGAATATCAGAGAGTAACTCATCCCCGAAAATCCGAGATGATTTATAAAGATAAAACTCGATATGGTTATGAATGCGAAATATCCGCCGTATGCAAGACTTGAGACTAGAACACAAGCGTTAAACTCCCTATTGAAAAAAAATAGGAAAATGGAACCAACTGTGGTAAGGGGATGCTGAAAGTCTTTCCTGACTTTGAGAGTTTCCTTTAAATCTTTGCTTATTCCGATAAAGACCAAGGCCTGAAGAACGAAGATAACTACAAAACAAACTCGCCATGAGAAGTGCTCGGCAATAAATGCGCCTAGAATAGGAGCTACTGCAGGCGAGATAACAAACGCTGTGAAAATTATGGCATTGATATTGATTTGCTCTTTTTCATCAAACAAATCTTTGATTATCTGTCTGGTTATTACTGAGAAAAATCCGCCTGCGATTCCCTGAAGGATTCTCAATAATATGAAGGTGTGAATGGTCGGGGCGAAAACTAAAAGACCAGTTGCTACAAGGAATAATATATTTGCATATTTGAGAGTGATCTTCCGTCCGAAATGGTCACTGAAAGAAGCCGCCGCAAGTCCGCTTATGGCAAAAGCCAAGATGTAAACGCTTACCGTCAGTCCTGCCATTACACTGGTTGTTTTAAATGTCTTAACGATAAGTGGTAGCGAAGGAATGTAAATATCTGTAGCCATACCTGCAAAAAGGAGGATGGATGCCAGAAGCATTATAAGTTTGTTTTTTTTTGAGAGTTTCATTGTGATATTTTCTGTTTGGTTAAACTAAATTAAGTATATTCTACTT
>Ga0194039_1000412_pt1 | contig 26187 bp, 19 predicted proteins | sample JunL228m_MetaG_FD_148679 | JGI IMG/M metagenome (GOLD analysis project Ga0194039, IMG submission 148679) | Anoxic zone freshwater microbial communities from boreal shield lake in IISD Experimental Lakes Area, Ontario, Canada - Jun2016-L227-8m | ecosystem: Environmental > Aquatic > Freshwater >... | reverse complement strand
CTGTTCCGTTGTTTCCGCAATGCCAGCAGACCGCAAAACAGCATCAGGACTTGATTCGATGGCCTTTCTCATATTCATGAGTGAACAATACGGCGCACAATGGAACAAGGCAAGCGGAAAACTACGGATCAGAAGGTTCCGCGTTCGAGTCGCGGCGGCTGCACTTTCAACCACAACGGGTTACGACAGAAATATATTTTTGCTGGTTTTCAGCCTTGCATTTTCCTTGCGCTTTTTTGGCTACCCCCTCGTTTCTGATTGGCGCGAAGAAGGCGTTCTCGCCTTGTGCTCCCCCCGGGCAGAACCGAAATGCGTTCCTTCCTCCCCATCGCGATAAGTGGAAGCCACCTCTACTTGCGGAAAAAACAAACACCGTGATGGCGACCAGGGTCAGATCAAGGGCGATTATCTCGGGAAGACGATGGACAGTCCCGAAACTCCTCGGAGGAGGAGCAAGAGGCTGACACGGCTCTCCTCTCGTAATCGCAAACTCACGGTAAGCTATAGTCTCGCGGATTCAAGTCGCTTCGTCCATGCCAGCCAAGGATCTCATTCCTTGTTCACGGCGCGTGACCAGCCAGTCCGGCGCAACTGACCGGAAAAGCCCTTCGGACATTGGGTTCTCAAACGTCCAGAAACCAATGTGACAATGAAATGATTGGGCATTCTCAAAAACACCGTAGGGTGAGTCAAGGAATAGGTTTTGCTTATCTCCATTTTCTCCACAAGCGATGAAATCAACCAGAGGTTGCTCTGCGATTCTTCCCAGCCACAGGTTGGTGACATCGGAATCTGATGCAGTAATCGACTTCCTTCCTTTAGGAATTGTTTTTCAGAACAAAGAAGGAAAAATCCTCACTGCGAATCCTGCGGCAGAGAGGATTCTCGGGCTTTCGTTGGATCAGATGCAAGGGGTCAAATCAACCGATCCAAGATGGCAAGCGATAAGGGAGGATGGTTCACCATTTCCCGGTGAAGACCATCCCGCAATGGTTTCATTACAGACTGGATTACCAGTGAAGAACGTGAAGATGGGAGTGTTCAACCCTGCAATCGAAGATTTTACGTGGATTGATATCAGCGCGTTCCCCGCCAAATCCGAAACAGCAGACCCGACGAGCGGCGTCTATACCATTTTTGAAGACATCACATCTCTAACGAAGGCCGAAGACGGACAGAGGGTCGCAAAAGTGAAGTTCGAGACCGAGGAAAAGGAGCGGAGGCGACTGGAACACCTCATCTTTGGAGCCAAGATTGGAACCTTTGAGTGGAATGTGCAAACAGGTGAAGGGGTCATCAATGATCAATGGGCAAGTATCGTTGGATGCACACTGGATGAACTCAAGCCGTGGAACGCCGAAACTTGGTCGACCCGCGTCCACCCCGACGATCTCTTTGTTGCCCAGGAGAAACTGGAAAAGCATTTTCAAGGGAAGACGGATTTCTATTCGCACGATTCTCGGATTCGCCATAAGGATGGGCATTGGGTCTGGATTCACAGTATGGGGAGGGTCATCAGTCGCGGCCCGGACGGGAAACCGCTCAAGATGTATGGAGGGATGCTGGACATCACAGAGCGCAAGAGAGCGCAAGAAGGAGCAGGAGGCGTTTGGCCTCATTGGCGGGGCGCAACCGCGCCTTGCATCAGGCGGTCAGCGACGGCATTCACGTTTTTGACGAGTCGGGGCATTTGGTGGAAGTGAATGATGTGTTCTGCCGCATGTTGGGTTATTCTCATGAAGAGATTCTACGGCTCAATATCGCTGATTTTGACGAGCAATGGTCGAAAGAGGAACTACGCGCAAAGCTGATAGAACTGGTAAGGGAGCACATAGAGCTTCCCGTCACCTTCGAGACTCGACACCGCAGCAAAGACGGCACGATCCGTGAAGTCGACATCCACGGGGTCAGCGTCATCCTTGATGGCTACAACTATTTTTATGCTTCTGCCCGTGACATTACAGATCGGAAACAGGCCGAGAGGGAGCTGAACGTTGCCAAAGAAGCGGCGGAATCTGCCGTCCGAGCGAAAAGCGCATTTTTTGCGATGATGACCAATGAATTACGCACTCCGCTCAATGGCGTGATGGGCTTTTCCGATCTCCTCTCCGACACGCAACTCAACGAGAATCAAAGGGAGTATGTGCAGACGATAACTTCCAGCGGCGCACATCTCCTCGACGTCATCAACGACATTCTCGATTTCTCGAGTATGGAAAGCGGTAAGTTGCAACTCCATGTCACGCCTTTTTCCATAGCTGAGATGCTGGAATCGTCCATTCAACAAGTCAGGACATCGGCCCTTCAGAAACGGCTGACACTTCACAGCGAGACGGGTTCGGTGGTGCCAGAGCAGATGACTGGCGATGAACGTCGCGTCCGCCAGATACTCATCAATCTGCTTGGAAATGCCGTTAAGTTTACTTCAACGGGATCTGTTGTCCTCCGCGTTGCAACATCAGTAATCGGCAACCAGCCTGCTCTGGATTTCTCGATCACTGGCCTTGGAATTTCCGCCGAGGCTCTCGGCAGGCTATTCCAGCCGTTCACACAGGCAAACTCAGCGGTCGGATATACATTTGGCGGATCGGGTCTCGGACTTTCCATCTCGCAGCGACTGGCCGAGGCCATGAATGGCAAGGTCACCGTGACATCCACTCTTGGCAAAGGCAGTGTATTTACACTCAGACTCCCCCTTGAAAGTTCATTTCCTGTTCCTGCCATCCCCAGTCCGTTAGTTCCCGTCGATTCAGAAGCTACGCTACCTAAAGATAATCTGATTCTCGTTGTGGATGACGACAGGGCCAGTGGTGTCGTTGCCGTAAAAATGCTTCAGAACCTTGGGTATCAGGTCGGGTTCGTAACAAATGGAGCCGAGGCAATCGAAGCATTCTGGCCGGGCAAGTATTCCGCCATCTTCATGGATGTAAGGATGCCAGTGATGGACGGACTTGTTGCCACCAGAAAAATCCGAGAGATCGAAGGGCCGACTGGATATCATGTTCCGATCATTGCATTTTTGGCGCGGCGATATTAGCCGGCGAGCGACTTCCTCCATTCGGGATACATTCACGCACTCACCATCTGCGTCTCCAGAACCCAGAAAGCCGTGTATCCTGGCAAGTTGCTCGCAGAGCCTCGTCCCGGCACCGACCAGGGCGGCCACCTTTTCGAGTTGCCCAGAATTGACACAATGGGTGGTCAGAGTTCCTTCCGCAATCGACCAGAGTCGGATTAGACGCCCCTCGACCAAACCCAGCACGGCAGCTCGTTGCTCCGGTGAGGCAGCATCCCGTAGATGGGTGTAGCCACCTGATGGGCTTTGCGGCGGAAGAGTCCCGCCTGAGCGGAAAGACCGCCCCCCTCGCTGAATTTCTTCAGCGCCATTCGTGAACGCATCGAAAGCCCCCTCGAACGATTTGAGAAACACCCCCCCGATCCTTGTCATCCCGGCTGGGCATCGGGGTAGGAGGCGAGCACTTCGGAGCGAGTCCAGCGGCGGAAAAGCCCCTGGCTGTCGGCGGGATGAAAGGGGAGGACGTCCGAGTAGCCGGGGATGATGACCTGGGCGACCGGGAAGCCGATGGCGGGATCGGTGAGATCCACGGCGATGAAGTCTTTTCCGAGGGTTTCGCAGATGGCGCGGGCATGGGCGATATCGTCGAGGCAGTCGGCGTATTGCGGGCCTTTATCGAATGGCACGAGGTCGCCCGCGCGGAGGAAGCCGGCGTTCCGATACGGGACAAATCCGAACATGAAGGCCGAGAGAAAATTGTCGCAGTCATCCGGCTGGGTGGGGAGGCTGCGGAAGTCGTGAGCGAGGATGTTCGCGAGGAGTTCCCCGCGGTTTTCGGCATCTGGGGCAAAGAACTCCTGGCGGCGGCGGCCCTGGGCATATTCGGTGAACGTCCGCAGCAGCGCCTCCTCGCGGTCGAAGGACGCGCCGACTTTGAAGAAGTGTCGGAACTGGTAATCCTCGGGAATATTGTGATCGACGAAATAGGCCGCGAGGCAGGGGAGGACGCCGCCGAAGGAAAGATCCTTGAGGATGATCTCGATCCCGCAGCTTTGGAAAAACGCCATCTGTTCGCGGGCGACCGGATGCGTGACGGTGGCGGGATCAATCGTCGGGACGACCATCCGGTTGCGGAGCACGGTGATGTGCGCGCGCCTTTCGAAGACTTCGTGGGTCGCGTGGACGACGGCCTCCTCGATGTTGTTGCCGGTGGCCTTGCCGTTCGGGCCGCTGATCACCTGCGTGTATTCGAGCGGCACTTTCAGCGTCCGCTCTTGGATCAGCGAGTAGCCGTCCACCCAATGAAACGCCTCGTCGAGCGCGCGGATGCGATCGAGGATCGGCGGGGTCGCCGTGGCGACATGGCCGAGGAGGGACTGGATGGGCAGCGCATCCGGCACCTCGTGTTCGCGCGCGCCGAGATAGCCCGGGAGCTTCCCCGTCTCTCGCGAGGCGAGCCACTCGGCACCCTCGGCCAGAGCGCCCGCCGTGCTGCATGCGGGGTTCACTCCTTTTCCCATCGAGCGGAATTCGAGGCCTTCAATAAACATCGCCGTCCAGTGGAGATGCTCCGCGACCGTCTCCTCGTGCAGCCAGTAATCGTGGAGGGGGCGGATCAGCGCATCGAGCCGCGCGATCGTTTCGGCGGGATCCACGCAGCGGTCGTGCGCGATCTTGATCCGGGATTGAAGCTTCATGAAAAAATCTCCCGGTGGATGGTGGCGGCGGCGGCGAGGCCTTCGGCCACGCAACGGGCGACCGAGGCGCCGCCATTGACGAGAGCCCCGGCGGCATGGACGCGTCCGGGATCCGCTGCCAGAGCCGCTTGGACGCCGTCCGCAACCTGCAGATCGAAGGCCTCGATGACGAGGCCCACGGGCAGCAGGGTTTCCAGTTCCGCATGGCGCAACCGCACGCCGCACACGCGGCCATCCCGGCCGACATCATATCCGAGCGGCTGCCAGTTCATCATCGCATGGACGCCGGGAGTCGCAAACCAGCTTTCCGGCATGTGCCAGTGCATGGCCGAGCGCGGGCCGCCGAAGATGACAAAGATTTCCTTAGCGCCGCGGTTCTGGGCCACGCGGGCGGCATCCATCGCGCAATCGCCCCCCGCGAGCACGGCCACGCGATCCGGCACCGTGTGGCGGGAGGATTCGAGGAATGCGAGCGCGGCGGTGACGCCCGGCGCGCTGCCCAGGGAAGATTCCTGCCAGAGGCCGGTGGCGACGAGCACGGCGGCGTGATGCAGATCGTCGAGCCGGAGGTCGGCTCCCAGCGTGCGATCGAAGTGGATCGTGAGGCGCGCGGCCGCGAGCGCCGGCGCGAGGATCGCCTCGATCTCCGGCTGCGGGTCCGGCGTCCGGTGGGGGAAAATCACGCGCGCCGGAACGCCACCCAGGCGGTCCGTCTGCTCGTAGAGATCGACCGTGTGCCCGAGTTCCAGGAGGCGGATCGCCGCGGCAAGGCCGGTCGGTCCGGCGCCGACGATGGCGACGCATTTTCCCGACGGATCCCGCGGAAGACGCACTCCGGTTTTCCCGCAGTCGCGCGCCCGCCAACTGATCGCATATTGAAGGTCAAGGATCGGCACGGGCGATCCCGTGAGCGTGGTTTCGATGCAGGCGCCCTCCCGCTCGATCCACGCCGGAGAAAGTCGGGCGGTCAGCTCGGGAAGCGGATCGCTTGCGCGGATGATTTCGTAAGCCCGGCTCTCGTCACCGTCTCGAAATGCCTTGATGAAAGCCGGGATATCCGTCCGCGTCGCCGATGCCGCCACGCAGGGAGCGGCTTCGCAGAGGTGGCAGCGGGCGGCGCCGACCAGAAGGCAATCGGCATCGAAGCGGCGCATCTGCCGGTAGATCGGTCCGTAGACAACGGGATCGCGGAGCACGCACCCGACCGGCTCGCCCTCCGCGCACAGCCGGGAGCAGGCAAAGCAAACCATGCAGGCCGCGCCCGCCTCCATCCGGCCGGTCGAAAAAATTTCCGATGGGGCGGACGGATACGCGAGCGCGGCGCGGCCGAGTCCGGCGATGTCGATCAGTCCGTCGCGGAGCGCGCCCGCGGCGACGTCCGGAACGAATGCGCGCAGCCAACTGAACCCGCTTCCCACGACCGGCAAATCTGGAACGGCATCGCGGAGCGCGCGGGCGAGGTGGAGTTGGCGGTCGAGTGTCATCAGCGGATGCTCGTCCGGATTTTCCGAATCGCGCAGCGCCTGCGCTCCCCGCTCCGGCCCGCGCAGACGGGGGCTCGCCGCGGTGACGTTGAGCAGCTCGAGTCCGTTCTCGCGCAGGTTCTGCACGAAGCGGACCGGACCGGATGGATCCGGCTTGCGATAGTCGCCAGGCGAAACTCCGAACCCCTCCCGCACGGCCTCGTAGGCGCAAAGGCGGGTCGCGAGCAGAAGATCGGGCGCGCGATCCCGCACGTCCGCCATCGCCTCCGGAAGCACATCGCGGGTGCCCTGGAGATCGACGCCATCGAATCCGGCCTCCGCCGCGAGTGTCGCGGCGCGGACGAGCGCTTCCGTGTGAGCGGGCGCAAGCTGGAGGACGATGGTTGGGTTGTCCACTGCGGACGACCGCATCTCCCCGACCATGCTGCGGAAAGCGGCGAGGGTGGATTCATTCAAACAGAGTTGGCCGGGTTTTTCCGGCAGGGCAACGGCGGTCAGCTCGACCCAGATCAGCCCGAACCGGCCTTCCGCATAACGGCGATAGCGACGCCGTGTCAGCTCACCCGGCGCACCGCCGGGGGTCGCGTCGCCACCGGAAATCGGCTGCGCACAAAACCGGTTCGGAATTTTTTTATGTCCGATGACGAGCGGCTGCGCCAGCCGGGCGAGATCGTCGTCCAGGGGAATTTGCAGGCCGAGCCGCGCAATCTCCGCGCGCAGGCCCGCGGCCGAAGCGAGGTAGAACGGCTGGTAGGCTGGGATCTCCATGCTACTGAGGTTTTCCAATGCAGGCGATGTAGAGGGCAAACTCCTCGCGTCCGTCCACGCCGAGCAATTCGTCCACATGCGGTTGGTCGTAGGAAAGCAACGCGCAGCAGCCCGTGCCGGAGGCCTGCGCGGCGAGGTAGAGATTTTCGCAAACATGCCCCGCCTCCATGGCGATCATGCGGTGCGCGAGGTAGGTATATTTCCATTCCGTCCGGGCTGGCACCGCCGACCAGATGAAGACGGCTGCGGCAGTGCCGGCTGCGGGAGTGCCGTAGCAGGCGGCCTGGAGGCTTTCAGAAATCCGCGCGTCCTCGCGGACGAGCACGAGCTGATGATCGAGCGGGAGGTAGCGGTAGAGGCCCGGCGCCAATCCCTCCACGCGATGGATCGCGAGATAGGTCTCCAGCGGGTAACGCGCGCCGGCCGAGGGCGCGGCGCGAAACCGCTGCACGACCGCGCCCGCCTCATCCCGCTGCTCGCCGGTGATCCCCTGGGTCGCCCAAAGCAAAAAACTCAACTCCTCGAGCGACAGTGCGGCCGCGCTGAAATCGCGCGTGCTCCGGCGCGCCGCGATGGCCGCCCGCACCGGCATGTCGCCGAGACGAATGTCCGCCGGCGGGACGAGCGCGATCCGCTTGGCGCCAGGCGGGACGGCCTTTTCCGCAGGGGGCTCGGGCTGCGCGCGGCTGCGGTCGCTGTCCGGCTGCCATTCGCCCGGGAACCCTTTGAGAAGGACGCGGAGCTGCGCGATCGGGATCTCGTTCAGCTCGCGGACTTTTTCCGGTTCCTGCCGGGGGTGCGGGTTGCAGCCGGAGAGGACGGCCGCCAGCGAGACGGCCAGCAGGGCTGCGAAATCTCTAATACGCGCCATTGAGTTCTTTGTAATACTCCGCGACTTTGCCCCGGTATTTTTGCGGCGCCTGATCCGGGCCGCTTTGGATCACGTTGTTGAGCGCGCCCGTGGAACCCTTTGTTTCCATGGCGCGGGTGGGGCCCGCAGAGAGTTCCGCCTGGGCGCGGGTCAGCGACGTGACGGCCTGCTTCCGGAACTCCCGCATCTGCCCGATGTCGCCATTCGCGATGGCCTCCGCCGACTGCTGCAACTGATGCGCGGCGTCCTTGAACGAATCGACGCGCACATTTTTTGTTGAGGCCTTTGCGAAGAGGGCGTCGGCCTTCCTGGCCATGAGTGCGGCCATGCCGTCCGACGAGCCGGCCTCCGTGGAATCCACGCGCTTCGAGCCGCCGCTCATGCCTACGCCATCGGCCTTGCCCGAGCCGAGCTTGCCGCCGCCGGTGGCTTTTGTGTCGGCCTCGCCCGCGAGATCGATCTTGCCGCTTTGGACGGGATCCTCAGTCCGGCGCGCTTCGATTTTGTCGTCACCTTTTCCGATCGTGCCCGAGCCGGAGGCGGTCTCGCCGGTGGACATGCCCTGTCGGCCGACATTCGAGCGGCCATCCTGTTCCTTGTGGCCGGGCCTCATGTTGCCGGATTTTCCCTGTGCGCCAAACGAGGAGATATCGCCCTCCATCACCTCCCAGCCGGATTCGAAGTCGGGTTGCGCGTGGTTCGTCGCGCCGTCGTCCGCTTTGTCGCCCATCTCCTTGGCCTCCTTCAGCAGGTCGCCCACGAGATCCTGCGCCGCCGCGGCCAGCTCGGCCAAAGCGACCCCGGACTTCGGCATTTCGGCTTTGTCGAAAGACTCGGTGGTGACCTTCACATCGTCCGCTTTATCCCTGAGCCACATTTCCATGGCATCGATCCGCTTCTGGGCCTCGCCCATCTTTCCGAGCATGACATCATCCTTCGCGATGGCGACTTCGCCCACTTGGACCTCTTTGTCCGGTGTTTTCGTCTTCGTGTCGGCCACCTGCTCGATCTCCTGGAAGACCGCGAAGACATCCTCCACGAGGTCATTAGCGACATTCAGATCGGTAAAAATGTGGAGGTCGGTCGGGACTTGGAGCATCGCCTCCACGAGGTTTTTTTTGATCTCAGCGAAGTCCTCGGTCATCTCGTCCAGCGTTTTGTTGTCCTTATCCTTCTGTCCCCTCACCTGCTCCATGGCGTCCTGCATTTTCTGGTTGAGGATTTCGATTTTATGGAGCTTTTCCTTCGCCTGTTTCACGGCATCCACCATGATGTCGTGCCTTTCGGCCTCCTGCTGGAGTTTGACCTGATCCAGCATCGCCTGGAGCGATTTCAAGCCGGCCGAAGCGCGTTCCTCGAGCGGCACCGCCTCCGGCGCCTGGTTCTGGTCGAGCCGCTCGGCAGCGATGACCATGTCCGCGCGGATTTTCAATTCGTCCGCGCGCTCGGCCATTTTCGTGAGCGACCCGGCGAGCGCCTTGTCGTTCTGCGCGGCCTGCACGGCTTCAGATTTGCACGAGGCGAGGAAGGCAGCCAAGTCGCCGCCGAGACGGTCCTGCGCATCCACGAGCGTGCGTCCGACCTTGGCCTTGCTGTCGGCAAACGCTCGCGTCTGCTTGAGCGCGTCCGCCTGATCGCGCAGCAGAGCTTCGAGCAGGGCGCCGAGACCGGACACGCTCCGGTCGATTTTCGACTCGCCCACGGCCGACATGGCAAAGCTGAGGAGTTTGAGGATTTTGCTTTCGAGGTCCACCGCCTCGGCTACCAGAGTGCCTTTGCGGGCGGCATCGGCATCGGGGAGCGACTGGAGCGCATCGATCGCGAGCACCATCTCGCCGGCGTAGAGTTTCTGAGCCCCAGCGGTGAGGCCGCCGAGCGGCTTCAGCGGATTTGCCAGGAGATCGCGCATGTAGGCGCGGATTTGTTTTTGCCGTTCCGTCGCTTCCGTCCACTGGGCCGCGGTCGAGTCCTTCAAGAAATCCCGGAGGGTTACGGTGTCGGAGAGGTTGCGTTTTTGCAGATCGATCATTTTCTGCAAGCCCCCCAGCGCCGCCTTTTCCAGCTCGTTCTGGAGCTTATCAAATTCCGCCTGCGTGGGGATGCGGAAGATGACATTGGCGGAGAGCGATTCATTTGGCTGATCCGGGCGGTTGTCGCGCGCCACGATCCGGTAGGCGATATCGCCGCTGCGGCGTGTCGGCGAAGTCGCGCTGGCCCAGACCCGGCGGAACTCCTTGGCGCCGTCCGCCGGGAACCGCTCGAGCCCGGTGCCCTTGTCCTCGCGGGAGGCCTCCGGCGTCACTTCCTCGACCGCGACCTCGGAGAGGCCGAAGTCATCGGACACACGGAATTCGATCTGCGGGCGCTCGCCCGGTGGCAGCATCGCGATGCCGTTCGGCGAGAGGATTTCGATACCCGGCGGTTTGTCGGGCTCGATCTGGAAGGGGACCTCTTCTTCGACCGTGCTGCCGAAGGTGTCTTCCCCTTTGAAAACGAGCGACGTGCCGGAAGTGATCTTCACTCTGCCCTGCCAGATGGCCGGATTATTTTCCACCTGGGCAAGCCCGGACGCTTCGCTGCCCGCGCCGCGCAGCAGCAATTTTGTGAGCGGCGTATTGGCCGTCACGCGAACCCGCAGTTCCGAGCCCGCGGGCACGGACAGCCGGCCTTCGCGAGGATTCACCATGCGCGGGGGGAGTTTCGTGTAGGCCGGCGGAGCGACCGCCATCGCGAGCGACGTGAAGGCCGGCGGCGGACGCGTGGCGATCGTGAACCACGCCGAGTTCGGCGCATCGCCCGCAAGGAACCGGTAGCGCAGGCCGGCAGTGATTTTCTCGATCGGGTAGCTGAACTCCTGCCGGTCGGTCCCCTTGATGCGGCCGAGCGAGTAGAGGCTCTTCTTCGCGCCGGCCGGCTCGATTTCCACCTTCACCTCATGCCCATCAAATCCCTTCACCGTGCAGCCGAGCGCCAGCGGTTTGCCCTGGAGCGCCGTGGAATTTCCCGGCTGCACCTCGAGAATTTTCGTGAGGCATGGGGACTCGAGGTTGGAAAACGGATTGACCGTCCGCCAAACCGCCACCGTCCAGGCCCGGCCGAAAAACAGGGCCGGCAGCACGAGCAACACCGCCGCCACAGCGAGCAGGATCCGGCTGCGGCGGTGAGCCTTTTCATCGCGCATCTTCCGGAAATCGAGGCTCTGCCACTCCGGCGCTCCGGCCCGCACGTAGGCGGCCTTGAAGGGATCGCCGTCGGGGCTCCGCGCGAACTGGAGGACGTTGATGAGGTGGTTGTCGAGCTGCGGAAATGCCTTCTCCACCGTGGCCGCGACGGCCTCCGGGGTGAACCGCAGACGCAGCGCGCCGCGCACCAGCCAGAGCGTCGCGACGACCAGCGCCAGTAGGATGCTCCACGTCACCATGCGGTCGGTGCGGCCGAGCCGCAACCAAAGATCAACAAGACCCAGCACCCAAATCCAGCCGGCAATGACCGACAGGCCGAACGTGAGCTTCACCTCCGCTTTCCAACGGATCAATCTCCTGCCGATCTGATCGAGTTTGGCCAAGTAGGAAGGAGGCATGGCGGGCGACTGCGCGTTAGAAATTCATCGCGGGATCGGGGACTTTTGTGAGCCTGACATTGGCGATCGAGCCGGGCTTGATCATACAGATGTAGATCGTCAGGTAGCGGACTTTTTTCAGGTAGGTTTTCGCATCGTCCGAAAGGACAACGCCCGGCAGCTCGAACTTTTGTTCCATCCACTCCCCGTTCTCTCCCTTGAGCGGCTTGCTTTGGTAAACCATCCGCAACTCTGACAGCTCGGGATTGTCGTGCGGGCGGATGCCGGGCACCCACTGGTAGCCGGCGAAGTAAGCTCGATAATCCTCTCCCTTGATGGCGAGACTGCAGATGTATTTGAAGCCCGGCTCGAGGGGAAACGCGCGGGACTCCATCTTCACACCGGACGGGTAGGCATCGCCGAAATTGACGCACTTCCGCGCGCCATCGGTCGCGACCGTGAGCCTGTCCTTGTTCTCGACATAAAAATGGTTCTTCGTCCACGCGTAATCGGTCACCCAGCCTTTGAACGGATCTGTGGAATTTTTGAAGTCGCCGTTTTCGAGGAGCGACTGGGCTTGCGCCGCGAGTGGAAAAATAAGCGCGGCGGCAACGACGAGGAGGGAGGAAAAAAAGAATCTCATAATGCGGGAATAATCTATCTCAGGAGCCAAAAAGATCACGGCATATTTTGGGATTTTCGGATCAGCCAGGAAGCCGCGAGCAGAGTCATCAGGAGCGCGATGGCCGGCCATTCCTGCCAGAGGGTGCGGTAGTTCGCGCTCTTTTCCTCGGTGGCGTGGAGCTGGATCGCCGACAGGCCCTGGTTCAAGGCGTCGAGGTTTTCATAAAACGCGCCGCCGCTCGCTTTCGAGAGGGTCTGGAGGACATCGACGCGCGCCGGACGCGGCACGGTCTCGGGCGAGTAGGGGACCACGAAAAAGCTGAACGGTTCGCTGGTCACCGGCGACGCATTTCCCTTCGTTGCCGCGATCACCGTGTAGAGCCCGGGCACCTCGGCCGAGAAGGGAAGTGAAAATCCCGGGAAAGATTTCCCCGACGGGAGGGTGATGAGTTGCGGGGTCATGTGGTAGGGGATCTCGCGCTTGTCGGGCAGCGTGACGCGGGCTTCCATGGCATCCACTTTCGGCGGGGGCTCGCCGGCCATCCGGGCGTGGAGCTCCACGGTTTCGCCGAGGAAGAGGCGGTCGCGGTCGGCGAAGACCTCGAGGCTCTCACCTTTCAGTGATTCCTCGCGCGGGAGGAGCCAGGAGATGAGCTGTTTCCAAAAGCGGTCGTAGGGTTTTGCATTGCCGGACTCCGGCCCGAGCTGCCAGCGCCAGAGAGAATCAGTGAGGATCGCCGTCACTTTTCCCTGGCCAAAACGCTGCGTGACCACGACCGGCTGCGGGCCGTCCGGGGTTGCGGCGGTGACCAGCGCCTCCGCGCCCGTCGAGAGCGTGAAGCCGGTGAAGAGCGAGAGCACCGGCGGGATGCTCTTCCACAGCGCCGCATCGCCCGCAAAGGCCGGGTGGCCGGCCGCCGCCTCGCTGAGCCGCACAGGGAATGGCTTTGCGCCTTCGAGAACTTTCACGTCGTTGCCGCGCACGGGCAGGATCTTGCCGAGATCGGTTTGCACGAGGCCGCCGGCGATCCAGGCTTTGGTGCCGCCGAGCAGGATGAGGCTTCCGCCGTCCTCCACAAACTTCACCAGGTTTTTCGCCCGCTCCCCGCCGAGTTCCTTGGCGTCGATGTTCCCGAGCAGGACGATCTTGAAAAACGCAAGCTGCTGGGGCGACATGTCGGCGGAAAAATTTCCGGCTGGCGTGCCGGCCTGTGGGGCGCCATCGGCACCGGTGAAAAAAATCACCGGGGAGATCTGGGTTTCGGCGAGCAGCGTGCGGCGCAGGAACTTGTATTCCCAGCGCGGGATCCCCTCGACGTAGAGCAGGCGGCTGCGGGCGTCCGCCACGTCCACGTTGACCTCGTAGGCGTTGTCATCCTTGCTTTTCTCGCCCGGCAGCGGCGGCACCAGCACGCGGTAGGCGGCGACGCCGACCTTGGGATGCTCGAATTCAAAAACGAGTTCCCGCTCGCCGCCTTCGTCCGGGATCTGCGTCGGCTTTTCGGCGCGCAGGTCGCCGTTTTCAAAGACCTGCACCGTGACGGGCACGCCGCGGGTGCCCTGCCCGGAGATCTTCACCTTGAACTCCGATTTCCACCCGACCGTGACGCGCCGGGAAGTCGTCACGGCATCGATGCGCAGATCCGGCTCCTTCTGCCAGGCGCCCGGGGGCTCGAGGCGCAGCGTGTAAACGGGAAACGGCCGCTCGGCGGCCGCCCAATCGTCCAGCGTCTCGCGCGTATCCACTCCGTCGCTGAGCAGGAGCAGCCCCGCCACATTCAGACCCGCAGAACGATCGGCAATTTTTTTCAGGGCATCGCGCAGCCGGGTGGAGGTGCCCTCGGGCTCGAGCTCCTTCACTTTTTCCAGCGGGAGGTTTTCCCCCACTTCGGAGGAGAAGGGGAAAATCTCGACGGCGCACTCGACGGCGACCGCCGCCAGCCAGGGCTGTTTGAGCGCTTCCCGCGCGGCATCCCAGCGGCGGGGCACATCCTGCGAAGGGGTCAGCGCCATGCTTTGCGAAACATCCAGCGCGATGAGAAACCTGGGCTTTCTTAGCTGCGTGACCTCGCTTTTATTTCCGGGCAGCAGGAGGCACCACGCGATGCCGAGCACGGCCGCCGCATAGAAGGCAAAAAGGCCGGCCATGGCCCGGCGGCGCGGCAGAAAATTCCACGCAGAAAACGCGCCGGAGGCCAGCGCCGCGGCCAGCGCGGCGGCGATCAGCCAGGCGGGAAATGTGTGCTCGTAAACTGTCATGCGGCGGAGGTTGGTCGGGCGCGCGTCGCCACATGGCCGGCGGCATCGACGCTCACCTTGACGGAGCCGGATCTGCTGCCGCGCATCAGCGCGTTGGCGTAGGTGAATTCGATCGCCGTGAGCAGGAAGGCCAGCCACAGGAGGTGCTCGCCGTAGGTGCGCCCGATCCGGTGTTCCTCGATCTGCTTGTGCAGCATGGGCAGATCCAGCGCGACGTTCGCGCGATCCACGCCGAGACGTTGCGGGATTTCCTTGTCGTCAATGGGAGCAAGATCCGACTCCTCGCGCGGCAGGTTCACCGCGAGCGCTGGAGCCGACTGTGGCTGCTCGGAGGTGGTCAGCGTGTAGATCCCGGGCGATGTCAGGTTTTCGGCGTTGAGCACCGTCCTGCCCTGCACCGCAGCGCTGCGGATCGGCACCGGCTTTCCATCCGGCCCGGTTAGCGTCGGCGTGCCCTTGATTTCGGGAAAGCGGTCGCTGATCGAAAGCGAATCGGTCGCCCACACGAACGGCGATTTCGCCCCCGCTCCGGCGCCGTATTCCGCGCACTGGAGAACCAGCGGAAGGAAAAACGGCGAGAGCGGGAAGTCGCTCCAGGTGCGGTCGCAGGAGACGGCGAACATGAGCACGCGGCCGTCGCCGAACGGACGTTCGAGCAGGAAGGGCTGGTTGGCGCCCATGGAGATGATCCGCTGCGCGGACTCGTGCAGGTTTGTCCACTCCATCCGCCGCCGGACAGACAGCGCCGGCACGGCAACGCCTTCGCGCAGCGGGCGCACGAGGAGATGCTGCGGGAGATCCCATGTGAGGGTGCAGCCGCGCTGCGAGAGCGGCAGCTCGTTGATCCCGGACGGAATGCCCGGCAGGGAGTTCCAGGTCTTGTAAGAATCGGGCTCTGCGGCCATTCCCGGAAAAATCACCAGCTCGCCGCCGGTCTTCACATAATCCTCGAGCGCAGCGATCGTCTGCCCGGGGAGCGGCAGCGCATTGCAAAGGAAGATGCACGCATACGGGGAGAGCGGCTTTTCGGTGATCTGCCCGGGCTGGATCGCCGCCGCCGCCGATGCCCGTCCGAAGCCCGCCCGAAGCGCTGTCCGCAAAAACAGCGTCTCGCTTTCACTCCCGACGACGAGCGAGGGCATCTCGTCATGAACCCGGATCAGAAAGTGAAATGCATTGTCGATCGGCAGGTTGTCGTCCGGCGTCTGGATGCGCCCGGTGTGCATGCCGACCGGCAGCGGCGGAAGGGAAAAACTTTGCGACGAGGCATCGGGATCGCCGGCCTTGACCGGGCGCCGTCCGGCCTCGTTTCCGTCGATGAAGAGCGTCGCGACGGTATCTGCGTCCGAGCCGGCGCGCAGCATCTTCGCGGTCACCTTCACGTCCGCGCCCTTGCGTGCGACCGGCGGATCGAGTTCCACCGAGGCCACGCCGGCGTTCTCGGGCGCGGGCGCGCCGAGCAGCGAGACGAAGACCGCCGTCTTTTTGTCGATCTCCACCTTCTCCTTGCCGAGGCTTTTCCAAGGCAGCGCCTGATTGTCGGTGATGATGTGGATCTCGCGCTCGCGGTTGGCGTCCGCCTTGAGGAGCGCCCGCATGGCGGCCGCGACCGCCGGTCCCAACTGCGAACTGCTCTGCCCCGGCTGCAAGGCGCGGAGGCGGCCGAGTCCCTCCGGCTTGTTCGCGATCGGTTCGGCCACGAGCGTTTCCGGCTGGTCGCGGGCGATAAAGATGCAGAACCGATCCCTGTCGCTGAGCCCGCCGATGATCGCCGCCGCCGCCTCGACGCCCTTGTCCCAGACGGTGCCGCGCTCCGAGCGGTATCCCATGCTGTAGGAGGCATCGAGCACGATGGCCACATCGCGAGGCGCATCGCCGAGCCACGCGAGCCCGCTCTTGCGGATCATCGGCATCGCAAAGGCCATTCCCAGGCACGCCATGATGAGCGTGCGCAGCAGCCAGAGCAGGAAATTCTCCATCCGGATTTTCCGCGAGGACGATTTCTCGGCCATTTTGAGAAAGCGGATCGTGGGGAACGGGAGCGTCTCCTTCCGCTTGTTCTGCATGAGGTGCAGGATCAGGGGCACCGACGCGCCGAGTCCCGCGGCGATGAGAAAAAACGGGTAAAGAAACATGGCCGGTCTTTACTTGGAGCAGCGGCGGCGCTCCTCGAGATACGCGCGCACAAACGATTCGACCGGCTGATCGGTGCGCGCCAGCCGGTAGTCGATGTTCATCCCGGCGCAGGTTTTTTTATACCGCTCCAAAAACGCGCCGAAAACCTTCCGGTATTCCGCGGCGATCCCGCGCGGGTTCACGAGGAGGCGCTCGCCGGTTTCGAGATCGCGGAGCTCGCAGGCCTTTTTGAACGTCAGGTCGATCTCGGCCGGGTCGAGCGTCTGAAAAACGAGCACGTCATGCCGCTGCTTGCGGAGATGGGCGAGCGCCTTGGTCACCGCGGCCTCCTCCTCGACCAGGAGGTCGGAGATCACCACGACGAGAGCCCGCTGGCGCACGGCGGCCGCGATTTCATGCAGCGTCTGCGCGAGGCCCGAGCCGCAGCGTGCGCCCGGCGGCGCCGCCTGCACATGCTTGAGCATGTTGTTGAGATGCTGAAAGGAATTCGCCGCATCCAGCCGCAGATCCACTTTGTCGGCGTAGAGATAGAGGCCCACGGAATCGCGCGCCCTCACGATCACGTAGCCGAGCGCCGCCGCGAAATGGCAGGCGAACTGAAACTTCGTCGGGCCCCTGCCCGAGGAGTAGGCCATCGAGGAGCTGCGATCGAGGGCGATGTAAACGCGGAGGTTTGTTTCGTCCTCGTAGCGCTTGATAAAATACTTGTCGGTGCGTGCCAGCACGCGCCAGTCGATGTGCTTGGTTTCGTCACCCTGCCCGTAGGATTTGTGATCCGCAAACTCCGAGCTCGGCCCGCGCAACGGGCTGCGGTGCGCGCCGGCGAGATTTCCCTCGACGGTATACCGCGAGAGGAGCATCAAGCGCCCGAGCTTGTGCATCTCAGCGGGGTTCAGAAACGCCGCGATCCCTTCTTTTTTCGGCGCCTTCGCGCGGGCCTTTTCTTTCGGCTGTGGTGCGGAGGCCATCAGGGACGGGAGAGGATTTTCCAGTGCGTGTCATCGCAAACCACCAGGATTTTTTCTCCGGCAAAGGCGAGGTGGAGGCTGCCCGCCGCCTGCCCCACGCCGAGCAGCACCGAGGTTCCCGCGACACGGAATTTCACCATCGGGGAATTGCCCGGCGCGGCGATCACCTGCTGCGGCACCGCCGCGATGCGCGCGGCATAGGGCAGCTCCAAGGACTCCTTGAAATCCGACAGGTCGCCGAGGGCCGCGCTCTGCAGGGAATACTTCTGGTCTTCAAATCCCGGCACCTTCGCAAGACCCGACAGCCTGTAATTCCACGGCTTGCCGAACCGGTCGCCGAGCGGCGGCCGCGCATCCGCCGGCAATTGTTCGAGGGTTTTCGGATAGGCGACATTCTTGCGGTAATAGGCCTGGAGAGCGCCGGCGACCTGGTCGCGATCCATCCGCGACATCCAGCCCTGCGCCACCCGGCGCGCGCCATCGGTCACCGGGCCCGGCGGGGCGGTCAGATCGGCCGTCAGGATTTGCAGCGCCTCGCCGCGGCGTCCGGCACGCAGCCTGTGCCACGCCTCGAGACCGCGCACGACCGGCAGCAGCGGATCGCCCGGATGCGCCGACGCAAAATCCCGGCACGCCTTGACCACCGCCTCGTGATCGTCCGGCGTTTTCATGTGCTGGTTCCACAGCATCAGGAGCGCGTCCTCGTCGGCCGCCCGTGCGGGCAAGCTCATGCCGCAGACGGCGAAGAGAACGAGCAGGAGCCACCTGGCCGGTCGCGCGCCGTTCATTGCGGTGCGGCCTCCTTCGCTGCTGCGGCTGCTGCGGCGCGCTGCGCCTTCCGCTTCGCGATCTCATTTTCCAAAAACTCCATCCAGGCTTTCGGCCCGCCCCCCGCCAGCACCCGGTCGCGATCCGCCAGCAGGTCGCGGTCGCGGGATTCCAGATGCACCGGCCGGGGCCCCTCGGTATAGCTGTAAAAAATCGCTCCGGGATTCACATCGCCGAGCAATTCGGTCCCGACCGCCGGGCTCAGGCGGTCCTTGTGCCGCACGATCGGGGTCTCCAGGAGGATGGCATTTTTCCCCGGCTCGATCCCGGTGAGCCGACCGGTCACCGCGATGGCATCGCCGACTTTCGTGGCCGGATCTTCGCGCAGCAGGGAAAGCGAAACCGGCATCGTGACGGTGAATTTCACATCCATATAAGAACCCGGCTCGAATGCGGTGATCCGCAAACCCGGGCGACCATCCTCCGTCACCGGCTGCATCTCCATGATCTGCAGGTAGCGGAAAAAATGCGGCCGCCCGACCGCGTCCTTCGCCACGGAATCTTTCGCCGCCGGAGTTTTTGCCTCGGTGAAAGCCAGTGCAAAATCGTTGCCGTTGGAAGTCGCCGCGCCGGCGCCGCCGGCGAGTGCCAGCCAGAGAGTTGCCGAAAGAAGCGCGTGCCGGATCATCGCGCTCAATGGGTCACGGAATACGACATGACATTCTGCCCGATCTGGATGGCGCTCACCTCGTTGATTCCGCGGGCATACGGCGACTGGCTCATCTCCCATCCGCCCGCCAGGCCGAACGGGCTGTAGATCACGCCGAAGTTCCCATTGATCTCGATCCCGAAAAGCGTCGGCTCCATCCCCGCCTGGCCGGTCTCCTGCATCAGCGGCGGCGTGACGCCGACCATCGTGATGTTGTTTGGCTCCTTGAAGAGCGACGCCGTCACCGGGATGCGCGCCAGCGGCTTGTCGGGCAACACCGAGCGGATCATCTCGCGGAATGACAGGTCGAACCCCTTCCGCCCGCAGCACGACTCGCCAAAAAGAAACCCTCCGTTCTCGAGATACTTTTTCAGCGCGCCCTTTTCTTCCGCCGAAAGCTGGAACGCCTCATGGCCGGTCATGTAGATCACCGGGCAGTTGAAGATTTCCGGGTCGGTCAGCCGGAGTTCCTTCAGCCCGAACTTCACGGGGATGCCGGTGCGCGCATTGAACGTCTGCAGCATCACGGAAAGCCCGGCGTGCCGGGTCTTCCAGACTCCGTCATACTTCACCTGCGCGACGGAAACCGTGTCCGAGTAGGACTGGAGCTTGTCCACAAAAGTCATCGCCTGCGCCGCGCTCTTCGCCCAGGCCCGCATCGCCGAGGCGTAGGAGAGGATGTTGACGCCGAGCCGGAATGCCGACTCCGGTTTGTAGGCCTGCCACTCGTCCTTCACGTCGCCCTGCCAGCCGACCGCCATGCACCAGCGCGAGACGAGCGCCACCACCCGGCAGTTCACCTCGATCCCCTCAAACCATGGCTCGTCCCCGCGGTAGCCGGTCGCCGCGACCGCCTTCGTGTATTCGACGTGATCCACATCGTATTGCGAATGAAAAATGGGATGGTCCGGCGCCAGCCGTTGAAGCGGCTGCTCGGGAAAAATCTTTTTCAGTTCCTCGACGGTCGAGTCATAAAACGGTTTCGAGCCGAGCCCGGTGTTGAAAATGATCATACCTCCCGCCAGCAGGTATTTCCGCAGCATCTCGCGCTGCTCGGGCGTGTAGGAAAAGTGGTAGTGGCCCGAGCGGAAGAGGACCGGGTTTCTCTCCGGATCGTCGCTCACATCTTCCATCGCCCGGATGTCCATCTGGAAATTTGCATCCGTCTGATCCTTCATCGTCTTGAGCAGGTTGTTGACGTCGTTGGGGGTGGCGTTCCAATACACGTCCGCGCCGTAGAGCTCCTCGCCGCTCGCCTGCGCGGCCGCCCGCTGCGGGACGAGCGCCGCCAGCCCGGCCGCCAGAAATATAAAAACCCGCGCGCGCCGGACGGGAACCGAGAGGGAGCGGAGCAGATTCAATGGGTTCCGGGAAAAATGACGCATGGAAAGAAGTTGCTTTTTCTGGCGTTTGCAGCAAGTTTTGTCAGGAGAAAATAGCAGCGTTTCCAACTTGCAGCAAGGCGTTCGAGAAAAAACGACACGATTATGAAAATAGCCCTGGCAAACAAAGTGATCTGTTCGGCGCTGGCGGCCACGCTGTGCACGGGGACCCTCCTGGCGGGGGATGGCACGGGAGAGGCCGGGTTTGTTCCGCCTCCGCGCGAGCTCAAGAAACCGCCGGCACCGCCGCGGGTGGCGTCGTCGGCCGAGACGGCTCTTGCCTGCTGCTGCTGCCCGGTGACGCAGATGTCGCGCACCGAGGCGAAAAAGCCGCCGCAACCACCCGTCCTCATCACCAAGATCAAGGAAGAAGGCGCGAGCACGAAGTAGAGGGGAATTTGCGCCGGCTATTTTTCATGATCGAGCACCTCCCCACCGCTCGGGTCTGGGCGTGGGCGGTCGTTTGTTTTTTTGTCGCGTCCTCCGGGCTGTGGGCTGCGTCCGAGTGGCAGGTTCCGGAATCCTCGATACGCTACAAGCTGGAGCTCGCCGGGAAGCCGACGCATCCGAGCGCCGGATATTTCGTGCACCTGCCGGATGGCGGCATCCTCCCCGGATCCACGGTGACGACGGTCGTCATGACGGAGGAGGGCAAGGTGATCCCGGGCTGGCTTCTTTGGCAGAATGCCGACACGGGATTCTCGATGGTCTTCGCCGATCCCGGCAGTCCGGTGCGGGCGGTTTATGTTTACGTGCTGTCCGGTCGCGTGGCGCAGCTGTGGAAGCCGGAATCCGGGCTCACGCCGAGCGCGATCCTCTGCGCCTCTCCCGGCCACGACAGTCTCCCAGCGGCCCAGGCGCTGGCGAAACTCGGCCGCGTCGAGCCGTCTGTTCACTCCACGAACCACGCGGGAATTTCCAAAGCCCCCTTCAGCATCGGAGGCGACCTGACCGGACGCCCGCGCCCGGGCTCGTTTTATTTTCTCACCTACCTCGAGGCCGACAAGGCCGGGAGCTACTGGTTCGCGCCGATGATTATCGACGGACAATGCGAAATCTTCCTGGACGGCACGAAGCTCAATCCCAAGGAACACTCGAAAAAATGGGGCGGAACCGGCGCCTCGGTCGAGCTCACCAAAGGCCTCCACCGGGTGGAAGTTTTCCAGACCGCCGGCGGAACAGGCAACTACTCGGATAATAAAAAATCCGGGGGCCTCATGTTTCTGACCTGGCGCCCGCCCGACGAGGATCCCGATCGCAACAAGGGCACCGAATCCCGCGTCATCAACCGTTCGGAGATCGTCCGATCCGGCGACTGCAAACTCACAGCCGTGGAATCCAGAAATGGCGCGCCGGTCGCCGTCGCCACCGCGACTCCCGGCCTCTGCTACTGGTTTGAAAATGAGGATCCCCTGATCGTCTATGACCTGAGCGCTCTGACCGCCGGCCAGCCGGACGACGCGACCTACACATGGACTTTTCCCAAAGAAGGGGAGTTCGCGGGAGCGGATGTGCAGTGGCTTTTCCCCGGCTTGCGTGAAAACAGCGCCAAGCTCACCGTCAAATCCGGCAAGGGCACCTCGACCTGTGTCGTCCCGTTCTTTGGTTTCAGCACCCAGATGACCAACCTCGAAGAAGCCGACCAGCGCGAGGCGTTCCGAAACGTTCTCACCACGATGCTGAAAGCCTACCCGCGCAGCCCCGACCCGGTCGCCAACTGGAGCAGCACCTGGTGGAACAACATCCTGCGCACCGTCGAGGGCCGCGAGGGCTACACCCTGCTCCTCCAACTTTTCACCAGCCACCTCGACGCCGCGCGCAAAAAACTCTCGCCCGGCCAGCTTTTTGCTTTGCAGGATGTCCTGCTCGACCAGACCCAGCGGCAGAATCCCGGCGAGGCACTCCAGTGGATCCAGAAATTTCAGCCCGACGCCTCGTCGGTATCCCGCAGAAGCGAACTGAAACTCCGCGAAGGCGAAATCCAAATGTATGACTTCGACGACCGGAAAAAGGCGGAAAAAACTTTCGCCGAGCTGGGCGGCCCCGGCGAATCGTCCGAGCGTGCCAAGGTTCGCCTGGGCGACCTCGCATTCCTCGAGGGCGACCTCAACAAAGCCACCGCGTTTTATGCGGACGTCCAGAGGCGCGCCCGCGCCAGGCGCAACGCCGCTCCCTCGCTTGCAGGCAGTCTGGTGGCCGATCAGCTCGTTCAGGGAGGTCCCGCGCAGCCGGCCCAGCCGGATTGGCGCAGCTCCCAGCCCGCCTCGCAGAATCCGCTGAAAACCGGCGGCGGCCCCGAACAAAAACATGGCGCCCTCCAGGAGGTTTCCCTTTCGGAAAACGTCCGCACCCTGATCGCAGACAACTTTCTCCTCGAAGCCCGCCAGGCCCTCCTCGCATGGGAGATCGAATTTCCTCTGAGCAAAATCAGCGGCGACTACATCCTCCGCGAATCCGCCTTCCACATGAAAATGGGTGACTGGAAGCGCGCTCGGCCGATGCTCGAGGCCTACTGCCGCCAAATCGACGCCTCGGGCTTTCTTCCCGCTGCCGCGTCGATGCTCATCGCCTGCGTCGATGGCGCGAAGGAGACGCCGTCGCCAGCGCTCATCGAGACCCTCGGAAAAGTGAAAGACCGGCTGAAATACCACCCGGTCGCCGCCGATTTGGATCGCTTTCTCTCCGACACAGGAAAACCCTCGAACTGAGTCATGGCCATTCGCCCCCTCCTTTTCGCACTGCTGCTCGCCGGCTCCGCCTTCTCCGCGGATTCCCTCGAGCGGGTCCGGCTTTACACAATGCCCGATCCTGCAAACCCCGGCGGGCTCAAGGGACGCATCGTCAACCCCTCGCTCCCCATCGAGCAGATCCTCGCCATGCCGGACGTGAACCCCGAGGAACTTTACGCCGGAGAAATCACCGGCACGAAGCGCGACACCTTCCAGTTCACCGGACTCCCGGCCGGAAAATATGATCTCGTCGTCATCTGCGATTCCTCGTTTTACGAAGGCTTCCAGCTCAACCGCGACGCAAGCACCCTCACCCCGGACGACCTCAAGAAAATCGAGGCCACCATCCAAAAGTCCGAGCCTTTCTTTTCCAAAAAAGTCGTTCACCGGATCGAGGGTCTGACCGGCCGCGCCAGCGCCGCGCGCGCCATCTGCACATACCTTCGCGATAAAATCTCCTCCGAACGCGCGGACTTCCGACGCACCTACAAGGTCGTGATCCTCAAAGATGTCGGCCCCGGCTGGCAGATCGTCCGCGCCCGCGATCTCTACCCGGTCTGGACGGATCCCGGGCACTCCTTCCCGTCGCATCACTACAGCGCCAGTCTCAATCAACTCCGCGTTGCCGACCAGATCAAAGACCTCGGCGATATCGACCTCACCCGCTAAAACCGCACATCCCGACAATACCACTTTTTTATGCCTGACATCGAATTCCAAGAAGGCCCCTGGGCCGGCCAACGCCTCACACTTTCAGAAGCGCGCTGCTCGTTCGGACGCCGCTCCGACATGGACGTGCTGCTCGAAGACTCCCTGGTCTCCGGCGCCCACGCCGAACTCCGCTGCACCGATGAGGGCGTGTGGAAAATTGTGGATCTCGGCAGCTCCAATGGCACCCTGCTCAATGGCACCCGCGTCACCTCCGCCAGCCTTTCACCGGGCGATATCGTCCAGATCGGCGGTACCAGTTTCCTTTTCGACGGGGATTCCGCCTCGGAAACCGCGAAGTCCGCGGCCGCCACGTCCGTCGCCAGCGCGGACGAACTCGCCCTCGTCGCGAAAATGCGCGACCACGCCGACCGCATCCGGAACGAAGTCAGCAAGGTCATCGTCGGGCAGCGCGACGTGCTCGACCAGATCCTCATGTGCATCCTCGCGAACGGCCACGCCCTGCTCATCGGCCTCCCCGGCATGGGCAAGACGCTCACCGTGCGCACCATCGCCCAGGTCCTCAACCTGAAGTTCAAGCGGGTCCAGTTCACCCCCGACCTCATGCCGGGCGACATCATCGGCACCGACGTCCTGGAGACCAATTCCGCCACCGGCGAAAAGGAGTTCCGCTTCATCCGCGGCCCGATCTTTTGCAACCTGCTCCTCGCCGACGAAATCAACCGCACCCCGCCGAAGACCCAGGCCGCGCTCCTCGAAGCGATGCAGGAAAAAATGGTCACCGCCGGCAACACCTCCTACACCCTCGAGGAACCTTTCTTCGTCCTCGCCACCCAAAACCCCATCGAGCAGGAAGGCACCTACCCGCTCCCCGAGGCCCAGCTCGACCGCTTCATGTTCAACATCTGGGTGGACTACCCGCTGCCGCATGAGGAGGAGGAAATCCTCCGCGCCACCACGGGCGGCAAGCGCCCCGAGCCCCAGGCGGTCCTCACGCAAGCCGACGTCCTCCAGCTCCAATCCGTCGTCCGCAAGGTTCCCGTCTCCGACCACATCATCAAATACGTCACCCGCCTCGTCGGCGCCACCCGCCCCCAAAACCCGGACTCCCCGCAGGTCACGAAGACATACGTCAGCACCGGCGCGGGCCCGCGGGCCGGCCAGTATCTCATCCTGGCCGCCAAAGCCATGGCCATCCTCGAAGGCCGCATCCACGTGAGCTGCGCCGACATCCGCCGCGCCGCACCGCCCGTCCTGCGCCACCGCATCCTCACAAATTTCGCCGCCGATTCCGAAGGCCTCACCCCGCTCTCCATCGTCAAAAAACTTCTCGAGGAAATCCCGGAACCCGGACCCGAAGCCTACACCGCACCGCGGTGACGCGCCTTTTTACAGCCGTATCGGCCGAGGCCATCTGGCTGGCCCTGCATTTTTCGACGTGATGTGCTCGTACGGAAAAGCCTATTTCGACAAGTGGTATCGCGATCCGCGTCACCGCGTGAGCACGGCTTGCACGGTGGCAAGAAAGGCCCGGCTTGTTGTTGCTGTGGCCGAATACTACCTCGACCGGCCAGTGCGCACCGCGCTGGATGTGGGATGCGGCGAGGGCCAATGGGGACCGGCGCTCCAAAAGCTCCGGCCCGGCATCCGCTACACCGGCATCGACCCGAGCCCGTATGCCGTCAACCGGTTCGGAAAGCGGCGCAACATCCGCATGGGCTCGTTCGGCGCATTGCCCCGACTGGCCGCCTCCTACGACCTCATCATCTGCAGCGACAGCCTCTACTACGTGCCGGATGACGAACTCATCATCGGCCTGGAAATTCTTGCCCAACATTTGGGCGGCGTTGCGTTTCTGGAAGCGTATCCGGCGGAAACCCAACTCGACGGCGACACCGCCGGGATATTCCCCCGGAGCGCCGCTTTCTTCCGGAAGGTCTTCCACCATGCGGGACTCGTCTCCTGCGGCTCCCACTGCTACGTCGGCCCAGCCCTCCATGAGCGGGTGACGGAATTGGAAAGAGGGGCGTCCAGCCAGTGCGGGCGCTGATTTCCGTCTCTTGGAAATAACCCTGAATACCGAAATGGAATCTCGCGCAGAGACGCAGGGACGCAGAGGAGAGGAATTATACCATCTCTTCGAGTGGAGTGGATCATTGGCTGGAAGCCAATGCTACGATCGGCATCTTGCCGATGTTCTGAGTCCATTTGTTTTACAGAGTTGGTATTAAAATAGGTCGCACATCTTCCGGGTGATTGGTGATCTCCCTCCAACTCTCTGCGGCTCCGCACGAGCCCCTCCCCCTGCATTTTCCTTTTTGGGAGGATGGCCGAAGTCCGAAACTTTGCGTATTCGTCATTACGCAAAGTTACGACATCTCTGCTATTTCCCGATAGGGGTGCAGGACAAAATTCTGAGGGATCTCCAGATCGGCGTTTTTTGGGAACATGTAAGCTTTTGCGCCACAACGTGGCTGCATCCCGCAGCCCAGGGTTGCAAAGCTACCCTGGGTATATAGGAAACCATATACCAACCCTGAATGGGTTG
>Ga0194039_1000411_pt1 | contig 26240 bp, 28 predicted proteins | sample JunL228m_MetaG_FD_148679 | JGI IMG/M metagenome (GOLD analysis project Ga0194039, IMG submission 148679) | Anoxic zone freshwater microbial communities from boreal shield lake in IISD Experimental Lakes Area, Ontario, Canada - Jun2016-L227-8m | ecosystem: Environmental > Aquatic > Freshwater >... | reverse complement strand
CATGAAGGTGGAACCAGGTTAAGCTGATCCAAACCTAAGCTGAATAAGCATGCCCTTTATCCCCGATGCAAGCATCGGGGTATTGCTTTAAAAATAAAAAGTCGTTGAGTTACTGATGAGGAAATGTGAGAATGCCGAGATGAATGAGCGCCGCCAGGATGACCATATTGAATGATGGAGGCCTCGGTTTGCGTTGTCTCCCGCGTCTCCATCGACTTAGATGATCCTCGATACTAGCTGCCAGGACCCCGGATGATCCCAGTCTTGCCCTGGTTCTTCTTCTTCAGCTTATCCATCAGGTCCGATATCCTCTCCTTGGTCTGCTCAGTCCCCACAACGTCCCGCTCGAAGGACATGTTCAGGATATCGCCCTCCTTGCACCCGTCCGGGAGCTGAGAGAGGGGAATGTTGAGCTTTGTGCTCTCATCCCCCAGCAAAAGGACCGCTATTTTGCCTTCGACCCGATCAATTATAGCTTTCATTTACAGCACCTCATGGTGGGTTGCATCTCCCGCAGGACACGTACCCCTGCGCCCGGGCGTCTGCAGAGCTGGAGAATGTAACCAAGTTTGCGGGTTTTATCTTTTCTGCAGAACTGCAGCTCGGGTAATGGTACTTGTCCGATTTCGCGGAGCCGACGAAAGGCCCCTGGGAAGACGTGGCGACTGTGCCAGAGGCGACAGCTGCCGTGTCTGTCCATGCGACAGCAGAGGCCGTGCTCTTTGGCGCGGTGCCGGTCGTGCTCCAGGATTGCTTCCCGGTGGAGACGGAATAGCTCTGACCGTCTGTAGTTACAACGATATTCCCGTCGAGGTCCGTCCTGTAGATCTTCGTGTCGGTATTCTGGAGAGCGCTCAACGTCGCCTGGGTCGGGTGGCCGTAGGCATTTGTCGCCCCGACTTCAATGATGCTACCGGTTGGCATAACCCTGCTCAAGAAAGACGGGCTGGAAGCGGAGGAGCTGCCATGGTGCCCGACCTTGAGAATATCGCTCTTCAGGTCATAACCCGGATGCCATGATGCTGTCCTCGGCCTGGAAGCCGGCGTCTCCCGCGAGCAGGAAGGAGACCTTGTTGTAGGTGACTCTCAAGACAACCGAGTTTTGATTGAGATCCCCCGCAAACAGCGTTGCTGGCGGAGAGAGGACCTCGATCTTGAGGCTGGGGTCGAGATCGATGGTCTGGCCCCGTTCGGCGATGTTGAATAGAATGTTCTTTTGATCGATCAGATTCAAGTAGTTCTCGAAGGTCTGCGTCGTATGCGTTTGGCCGCTGTCCAGCACTTGCTTGACGCTGAAGTCATTGAGGATCTTTAGTAATCCGCCGATGTGGTCTTCGTGCGGGTGTGTTGCGACCATGAGGTCCAGGCTTGAGACCCCGTGATTCTGCAAATAGGACTCGACTCTCGGCCCCATGTCCTGGGTGCCGGCGTCGATGAGGACGTTCTTGTTGTTAAACTGCAGCAAGATGGAGTCGCCCTGGCCGACATCCAGGAAATGCACGCTTAAATTCTCGCTCGCAGAGACTGTAGCTGCCGAGACGGCAACCAGCAAGACTGCGAGAAGGGCTACTTGCATGAGCCGCTTAAGATTGGACTTTTTCATATTCCTGTTCCCTCTGGCGGGTCCTATATCGGCCTGAGAATAAAGCGTTTGACCTGCAAACAGGGGAAAAGAAGAGATCTTCGTCTAGCCAAAAATCCATAACAACTATCCTCTCAAGAAAAAGCTGGATGGCAGGACTACTATTCCCAGCCATTACTCCAGTCTAATCCGTCCAACTAGGAGATCCAAGGATAGTATTATGCCTTTATCCGGTGAAGCCTGACAATGGTAGTTTCTGCCTTTTTACCATCCTGGAGATATATCATCTCAATCTCATCATCGGAAATTATGGTCCCCATGTCATAACCTTCATTAAATTCGGAGAGATAAAGCGTTTTGTTATCCAGACCAATAGCTCCGGAAAAACCCTCAACAATCTCTGTCCCATTTTCTGACTTGTAAGTCAGGTTTCCTGTAAATAGACGGTTCTTCTGTTCTGCGACATTGAGATTGAGGCCTTCGTTTTCTATCAGTTTGACGGATCCATTTACTTCACCATACCAACTTTCCAAACCAGTCCAGTTCCCTACAAGGTCTGGAACCTCAGCCATACAGATACCTGTAGCCAAGAAGAGCATGGCCAACATTGCAAAGCACCAAATCTGTTTCATACACATTATTACACCAAACATCTATTATAAATTATCCATGAGGTAGATGGCTCTCAGCTCCACCATGCTGAAGGAGAAGGTAGCGAAGACTGACGACATATGATCTAACGAATCTCTTCCACAATCCTGATCTCCCGTCCTGTCAATCCGCAAAGCTCGTAGACCCTGGTATTGATCTGCTCATTAGTGTCCTCAATCCAATGCTCTGAACGTATTTGCTTGACCGTTTTTGGATGTGACACAGGGAATCGATTTATACAAGCTGATCTCTTTATGCATATCGATCTTTGTGTAGGTGGGAGTTATGACAGAGAAAGAGATGAGAAATTTCGCCCTGCGGGACGAGAACGGCAATGAGATAGGAGTTTTCACGGGCAAAGCGCCTCGACAGGCGGCCCTGAAAGCGGCCAACCGGGGCCACACGGACATCAAACTCCGCGAACGGGGCACGAAGAAGGTGCACATATTCACAGGCGAGAGGGTGCAGGTGGACAAGCCCAAGGGTGCGCCGGCCTGGATGGGAGACAAGATCTGGAAACCCGTGGTCAAGAAAGTGGGCACGGAGACGCTGGAGTAGCGCTTAAGATTCGCAAAAAGGCAAAGTCAGCGGATTTCAAATCTCATCCAATCCCCACTTTTTCCGGAACTGGAGCTTCTGCTCGCTGTTCATCCAGTGGCTCCCGTCACAGTAGGGCTTGTTCTCTGATTTTCCACATCGGCAGAGGGTTACCCTGTTGCGGGATTCATACGTACTGCCATCTGCGGATTCAATCGGAACACCGCCACGAACCCATATTGGGCCTTAACAACCTTTTTGTTTGTCATGCACAAGCACCAGAGAGGGTTTAAACTCCTTCTCAAAGGGGTTGCCCGTTTTCTTATCCCATAAAACCAGCCTACCGGAGGGGCAGATCATGGCCTCTTCAATAGCTGTTCGCCGGGCTTCTGGATCATCTGATTTTTGTATGAGATCCCTTATCCCGCCAGCTCGCATACAGAAACGAGAGTGGTCGCAGAATTCGTGTGCATCGGTTAATTTCAGCTCAGGGCCTTCAATCTCTGCTTTTTCCAGGTAGGGCTTCCTGCTGGCTGTTTCACTTCCATCGAAACCGATCTCCCGGTGGGTCCCATCACAGAAAGGCTTATTTTTAGATGCGCCGCAACGGCACAGGATATAGGTCTCCTGCGGAGGGTATTCTTTTTTATCAATTAATTCCCGGGTGTGGCCCGCCTCATCAGTTACAATTACCTGTTCGTATAGAGGCAATCCACCTGTAATCCGATAGGGACCATCTTTGATTATCTTGATCCGCATTTCTTTATTCTTGGTTGCCATGCTAGCCGCCACCTAATTTACTTCTACTTATACGAGTACTTGGAGATATTAGCATATAAGATTGGCATCGACGGCTGTGTCCCTCACTGCCTCCAGTACCTTTTTCGCCGCCGAGCACCTCTCCGCTCTGGTGGCATCAGCCGCCATCTGCTCCAGGTCCTCGACGTTGATTTGGCCCATTTTAAACTTGGTAACGAGAATGCCAGTCATGACGGCATCGCTATGCTTCGCTTTCTTAGCCAATTTTGCCCAATCTCCCATCTCAGATTGTTGAATAGGGTATTAACCTCCTCGCTCCAGCGCAGTGCTAAATCCATATTTTTAGTGATGATATTACTCGCAAGTGTCTATTAATATTAGGGAACGCATCTTAGGGTCTGGAGTGCTAAAATGAGACTTAGAGTAATCAGCGCAAGAAATGAGATCCCTAATTTGAATCCAAATGAGAAGACTGTTCACCTGGCCTTCAGGGCCAGCAATGTAGATTTCCTTAACTTGATGCAGAGATGCCCCAGGCTGAGAATGATTCAGGTTCCGCCATCCTACCGCAAGACCATGTCCAATGCCATCCAGGTATTCCTGGAGATGCAGGGCATTGATATGGTGGAAGGCGACGTGTGGGGCCACAGAAAGGACCTGGATGAGTACTTCACCGTTGAAGACTCCACGATTGAGGAGATTCGCGCCCTGGCAGCAAGCGGCGCATCCGCGGACGATGTGGCTGATCAGATTCATAAGAAGGCCAGGATCGGCCCGGAACTGATCAAGTACATCGCCAAGACCAAAGTTACCGCTTGAGCCCGCGCGCTGTGCAGGCTCAATTATCTATCTATTTTCCAGCCCAGGCGGTCCTTGACCGCCAACTACAAATATCTATAATGATTATATACATAGTTTGCCGCTTCATGCCATTGAATAGGGTGGCGGGCGTGCCGTGGGCTTAACGTATCTGATGATGCTCTGATGACAAGGGTGTTTGCTTCACCATGGAGCAACATGCCGCCAGCTCCTAAAGGCTGGATGGTCTTGATCCCTTGGTACAGGAGATGCATGCCGTCGTGGCACTGCATTTGGCTACGAGCCTGTGAGGCTGATATTTCGGTGGGCTGAAAAAGTTGCGCGCTGTAACTGGCGCAGTAATCCGCCGAATCTCACGCTAATACACGGTCGGGGCATGAAGCGGCACAAATCAAGCCAAAGACGAGAGGGCGGGCAAGAGGCCCCATGAAAAGGGTTCCGGTAATTCGGACGCTGTGTGAAATTCCAGCGCATATGCTACCTTCGAGCCAGGCTTAAAGTCGAGCTTCGGGCAGGGTCAGACCATCACTTCGCGGTGATTGGCTCCTTCTAAAAGGGCGCTGTGGATCGGCGCTGGCCCGCCTGGGACTTGATATCTTATTCTCTTTGGTTATTTCTTCTTGGTGGAGAAGGGTCTTTTCTAACTTGAAGCGAAAGCCTTTTATCTCGGCAATTGACGTATAGTGTATTGGCGAAAGTCGATGGCTATTTTTCCCTCCTACATCAAATTGACTTTTGCCTCCCTCCCTCTTATCCATATTTCGTGAGATCCTACAGCATCCGGTTTCATCCATTCTCAGCTTCCCAAAGACTTATAGCCTGACTCGTCCTTCATTCTTTCCAGAACGCCAGCCATTAGGAGGAGAGAGGCAATTAAGTCGGAGTTATGGGGCTTGATGACTGGCCAGGCCCGCAGCTCCCATTTATATCATTCGCATAATCGATTTTATGTGCTCGCTGTCCTGCTCTTCTGAAATAGTTCTATGGCATTTTTAAAAGATTTTATGAAAATGCAATAGAACTATTGCAATTTGTACGCACCGGCTTGTACAACCAGCACGGCATGATGAAAACAGCTCAAAAGCTCTTTGGGCTAAGTCCTCATTCCACACACTACAGAATAGAGCACAATTCTACTTGTTCGATCTCCTCATATCGGTCTATTCAGGTTACAGATAACGGTTCTTGCAAGGGCCTTTTACGTAGCGCACCATAAGGAGGGTTTGAGTCCAGAAAACATTCTTATAATAATATCCTGTCAATTAATGGATATCTAATAGTAAATTATTGTTTGCGAGTTATACATACTACTTGAAGCTGGCTATTTCATTATGAAATATTTTTTGAAGAATACTGGTCTTTCACCTGTATTTCAGCATAAATTTGAAAAGAAGGCTTGGCTGCTGACTGGAGCTATGCTAGAGAGGTATATTATGAGGTTAATTATCGCTGTTATAGCGTTGCATTTTTGGCCCAGCAATTGAATGCTTCAGAAGCGTGGGGCTATGGTGACGCGCTCGTCTCCTATCCTACACTGCTTCAATATGTGATTATTCGCCGGAGATGCCCGGCAGCATTCCCAATCATCGATAGTGCTATATCTGCCAAATACTTCTCCTCAAATCACAAAAAATAATCTGACAGATCCAATGGTTGGAGAGAGATTATGGCTTATGATCATCATAAACAGGGGACCTTACTGAAAGGTCTATTCATTCTCATTCTGCTGCTCGTGAACTGTTCTGTTCAGGCCCAGGAAGCAAAGATATCAGTCACCAAAACAGCTGATCCAGCATTTGGTTCAGAGGGCACTTCGGTAACCTTCACCTTGAACGTTATCAATAGCGGCAGCTCTTCGCTGCCTCATGTCTTCGTCAGCGATCTTCTGCCGGTTGGCATGAGCTACATCGCATCTTCATCTGGCGGCACTCACAGCGGCCAGAACGTTTACTGGAGCGACATCGGCCCCTTTAGTTCAGGGGCTAGCAAGTCGCTTCAAATCGTGGCCCGCATCGACGGCCCGGTCTCAGGCGTCCAGACTCTGACCAACCGCGTGGATGTGGAGGCCAGGCCCGCAAATGGAGGCAATGTCACCGATTATGCCACAGCTTCTGTTCAGGCCCAGGAAGCCAAGATCTCAGTCATCAAAACAGCCTATCCTACAGTCGGCTCGCCAGGTACGGATGTTACCTTCACCTTGAACGTTATCAATAGCGGCAGCTCTGACCTGCCTCATGTCTTCGTCAGCGATCTTCTGCCGGCTGGCATGAGCTACATCGCATCTTCATCTGGCGGCACTCCCAGCGGCCAGACCGTTGTCTGGAGCGACATCGGCCCCTTGCTTTCAGGAGACAGAAAGTGGCTTATGATGGTGGCCCGCATCGACGGCTCGGTCTTAGGCGTCCAGACTCTGACCAACCGCGTGGATGTGGAAGCCAGGCCCGCAAATGGAGGGATTGTCACCGATTATGCCACAGCTTCTGTTCAGGCCCAGGAAGCCAAGATCTCAGTCACCAAAACAGCTGATCCAGCATTTGGTTCAGAGGGCACTCCGGTAACCTTCACCTTGAACGTTATCAATAGCGGCAGCTCTTCGCTGCCTCATGTCTTCGTCAGCGATCTTCTGCCGGTTGGCATGAGCTACATCTCATCTTCATCTGGCAGCACTCACAGCGGCCAGAACGTTTACTGGAGCGACATCGGCCCTTTTAGTTCAGGAGCTAGCAAGTCGCTTCAAATCGTGGCCCGCATCGACGGCCCGGTCTTAGGCGTCCAGACTCTGACCAACCGCGTGGATGTGGAGGCCAGGCCCGCAAATGGAGGGATTGTCACCGATTATGCCACAGCTTCTGTTCAGGCCCAGGAAGCCAAGATCTCAGTCACCAAAACAGCTGATCCAGCATTTGGTCTCACAGGAGCCCTGATCGACTTCACCTTGACTGTGACCAACAATGGCGAAGCCATGCTACCGCATGTCTTCGTGAGCGACAAATTGCCGGCTGGCCTCGCCTACGACTCTTCTGCTGGAGGGGTGAGCAGCGGCAAGTACATCAACTGGACCGACGTCGGCCCGCTGGCCGACGGCGCATCCCACACTCTCTGGATTAAAGCTACAATCGACGGATCAGTCTACGGCACATTGACCAACCGCGTGGATGTGAAGGCCAAGCCCGAGCACGGCGATGAAGTCAACTCCAGCACCACGGCAAGCGTGGAATCGAAGAATATTTGCATCTCCGGCCACAATTTCGAGAACAGCACCGGCAAGGGTCTGGCTGGTTGGACCATCGTGGTCAGTAACGTCACGGACCAATTGACTACCGTTACCAATGACACAGGCTACTGGCAGGTCTGCGGCCTGCCCGCCGACTCATACACGGTCTGTGAAGAGCTAAAAGATGGATGGACCCAGGTCATTAAGGATGGCACCCAGATTGAGACCGATGGTTGCTACAATATAATTCTAGGATACAGCGAGAGCGTTCCGAATCTGGACTTCTATAATGATGCACCTTGCAATCTCATATTGACCAAGACCGCAGACAAGCCCACAGTCCATAGGGGTGAAGACATCAACTACACCATCAATCTCTGCAATCCCTGTCCCGATGGGATTTCCTTCACCAATGTCACCCTATGGGATGTCCTACCCAAAGGCGTCGAGCTGGTCTCGGTCTACCCCGCGCCTTCATCCACCAATCTCACCTGGTACATTGGCGCCCTTTACCCCGGCCAGTGCTTCTACGTGGAACTGGTGGTGCGCGTTCCGATAGTTGATATCAATTACGACATGTCTCAGGGAGTCCAGGGAGTTGGTTTCGTCAACGTCCATAATGACTATGACACTCACCAGGGTCCTGATTCCATAACCAACTGCGCCTACGCCAAAGCCGATCTGGTAGAGACCATGTCCAGCTGCGCATCTAGCAGCATAGTCGATCCGGGAACGGAACTCAGGAGACGCGAGTTTGGCAGCGGCACTTATGAGAGCGAGGAGTTGACAAGGATTCGCACGGAGAACAAGTCCATCAGATCAGTCACAAGCCTCTCTGCAACACATAAGCCAACCACCTTCGCTTTGCCTCAGGACCGATCAATCGGTTATGTCACCAAATGGACTGAGAAGTCCAAAGGCATCAACACAATAACCGGTGCTACCATGAACGAGGAGTACACCTTTGCCAGCAAGATCGATAAGGACCGGTCCATCGAGTTGGACGAAAACGGTTCGACCATGAAGACTGAGGTCGAGTTCGAGGGCAGCGGCCATATCGGAGTTCTGAAGAAGCAAAGCCCAGATGCTCATCCCAGGTCCAGGCCGGTTTATGAAGCGGGCGAGGACTACGTGGGCAGCTTCAGGGTATTCGAGAATGTGGATGAATACGGCAGCAGCGTCCGGTCCAACAAATCAGTGACTGGCTACGGCTACGTGGACGTTAACAAGCGCGTGCAGGGCAGCCAGAGGACTTACGAGTCGGGCACCGGCTCCTACCAGAGCGATGAGATCATCGATACTCCATCCAACTTCATAGCCAAGGACATCTCCCTTGTCCACGGCCCCACCAGCTACAACTACACACCGAGATTTGGCGTCAGCCAGAACATGAAATGGAGCGAAGGCATGTGGTCCAGGAGCGGCTACCTGGCTGGCGGCGATATATTCAAGGATAGCAGCAACTGCGGCATTCCTGTCACAAAAACTGGCAACAGCTCGCCTCCAGCTTCCTACATCAGCGAGAGATTCTCTTCGCTGGATAGCCTGAAGAAAGAGACCATTGCATCCGGCCTCAACGAGATGAAGACCAACGCCAGCTTCAGCGGCATGGCCGACTTCGAGGTAAAATCAATAGGCGAGAACCAGGCAACCAAGGTCGATAACGAGGAGCGCTATGTAGGCCAATATGACATCAGACGGAAGGTGCTTCTCACCGGCGTGTCCAGATACGACCGACCTCACATAACCGTGAAGAAGGAAGGCAACATGACCACCAGGTGGTTCAACAAGACCAATGCCCAGGTAGCCAAGTACGTCATAACCATAACCAATGACGGAAACGTGGCTCTGGCACCCATAAATGTCCGGGACATCTTCCCGCCAGGCACGGAGTACATAGGCTCGTCCATCAGGCCTGCAAGCATCTCCAAGACCGATGCGAACTGGACTTTAGTTCATCTCGGTATAGGGAACACCATTGAGATAGAACTGGAACTGAACTTGACCGAGTACGCGCCCGGCAACATTGTCAACCGCGTCATGGTTTGCGGCATGAACAAAGACGCCTGCGTATCAGGAGCGGCTTATGCGGCATTAGAATCCGCCGGGCTGCCCTGCTGCCTGTCCGAGGTTAGGCTGGACAAGAGGGCAGTGCTCGATGCCACCGATCCCACGCTGGTCCATTTCACCATCGAAGTGCGCAATAATGCCGACAGCACCTTGGCCGCCACGTTGACCGACATGCTGCCAGCCGGCCTGACATTCCTGAGCGCCTCACCCGAACCGAGCCGCCAGGAGGGCCAGTTCCTGCAATGGATTGTCCCCGACCTGCAGCCAGGTGGTGTGGCAACTATCCAATACCTGGCCCGGGCAACCATGGATGACAGTTATGTCAACTCTGTGCATCTGGATGCAACTGCCGTGGATGCAGCCGGTTATGACACAGCCGATGCTGCGGCCAGAGTTGAGGTGTGGAGCAGCGGGGTGGCGCCCAAGACCACCAGGTACGGTGGCTGGCAGACTCCCGACTGGAACATGACCTCGCCGGACGAGGGAATCACCATTGAACTCTCGCCGGACGAGGATATTGTCGAGTAACCGATCAACAAGCATAATCGATTGGATGGAGACTTGCCAGTGTCTCCATCTTTCTAACAGGTCGGCTTTACTCTGGTGAGCACCGGTCCGAATCCATGCAGATCGTAAGCCTCCTTCACCAGCGCTGGCGCCACGGTAGCGTAAATCTCCGTCGTAGACAGCCTCTTGTGCCCCACCCGGCTATCTGAATCATGGGCACCGGCACGCCGGCCATGAGCGCATTCACCACATGGCTGTGCCTGAGGATGTGGGGCGTGACCTTCTTCCGGGAGAGCTTCTGCCTGGGCGAAACCTCCTGGATCCCGGCCTCTTCTGCCAGGCGGTCTATGGTCCTGAGCACCGTCTTGGTGCACAGATGTCCGGAGCTCCGGCCGGGGAAGAGCCACACCTGGCCTGGCTGCAGGCTCTCCCGTATGGCCTGCAAGAGAGGCCTGAATCCAGAGTCATGACTCCGTACTCCTGACTCCAGCATCCTGACCCTTGCATCCAGATACCAGACTCCAGAGTCAAGCACAATCCTTATAGACATTCATGAAGAGTTTACAGTTATGGAGGTAATAGCAATAGCCAACCAAAAGGGTGGGTGCGGCAAGACCACGACCACCGTCAATCTGGCCGCATATCTCGCCCTGCGAGGTTCTCATGTTCTGCTGATAGACCTCGACCCACAGGGCTCTTCGACCACCCATCTTGGCATTGACAAAGACAACCTGCCCAAGAACATGAACGAGGTCATGATGGATAGGACCAAGCTGGAGGACATCATCATACCCACGACCGTAAAAGGGCTTGATATCGCCCCCACAAATAACGACCTCGTTGAGGCCGATGCGGTCCTAACCAGCAAAGTGGGCCGTGAGAAACGCCTCAGAAAGAAGGTCCAGGCGTTGAACTACGATTATGTAATCATCGACACGCCCCCAGCCCTGGGCAACATGACCCTGAACGCACTTGTGGCCAGTGATAGGGTTATTGTCCCAGTCCAAGTGGAATTCTTCGCAGTAGAAGGACTGAAGACACTCATCAGAATGCTGGATGAGCTTGATGAACTGGGCTATCAGCCGGAGAGAAGATACCTTCTCACCATGTGCGACAACAGACGGAAGATAACCGAAGAGGTGTCCACCAAGATCAGGAGCCTATTGGGAGATGCCGTCTTCAAAGTCGTTATTCCCGAGAATGTGCGGCTGGTGGAGGCTCCGTCCCAGGGCCTGCCAATATGTCTCTATGATCCATCCTGCTCAGGGGCACTGGGCTACAAAGATCTGGCAGATGAGGTGGCGGCATGAGCCCAGGAGATCGCATGACGAAAGGGCTTGACTTCATGCTGAAAGGCATAGAGCCAAAAAGCAAGAAACCTGAGTCAGAAGGCACGCTTCAAGAGTCAGGAGTCATGACTCAGGAGCCAGGAGAGGAGAGTCAAGACAAGAGCGTCCAGCTTCAAGACCCCGGCACCCAGAGTCAGGAGTCAGGAGTCACGACTCAGAATTTAGAAATTATTGCCGCTGAAGAAAGAGATGTGAAACATGAAACAAACGTCAGGCTTCAAGAAGCAAAAGTCACGACTCCAGAGTCGGGATTTAAGAAGCAAGAAGCAGGGCACAGGCTTCAAGACCCCAGAACCTTGAGTCAGGATTCAAGAGTCAGGAGTCAAGAGTCGGGAATAACTGCACCGGAAGAGAAAGATGTGAAACAGGAGTCAAGCATCAGGGTTCAGGAGTCCGGAGTCAAGACTCAGGATTACAGAGTGCAGAGTCAGGAATCAAGCATCAAGCTTCAAGACCCCAGCACACAGAGTCAGGAGTCGGGAGTCAAGACTCCAGAGTCGGGAATTACTGCACCGGAAGAGAAATATGTGAGACTTGAGTCAAGCGTCAGTCTTCCAGAGTCCAGAGTCATGACTCCGGAGTCAACAGCCCAGATTCAGGAGACCAGACCCCAGAGTCAAGAAGAGATGAAAAAGTCCAGAAACGAGACTCAAGAGTCGGGAGTCATGACAGATGACATAATAGACCAGGCGGTCGCTCAGGCCCTGAAGTCGCCCAAGATATCACTCTACTCCCCGCTGCTGCTTGCCGTCCTGGAAAGCCAGCAGTTGATGCTATTAAACCGCAGGGAGACGACACTCCTGCAATACCGCAAATCCACCAAGGCCCGGGAGATGGTGGAGAACGCGCTCAAGGAAGCCTACCCGGAGCTGTGCGAGAAGATATTGAAGCGAATAAATGAAGGAAATGGGAAGCAGTGAATTTAAGAGACGAAAGAGATCGCCTTGATCTAGAAAAGTGTGAGATGGAGCCCTAATCAGCCAGACAGAAGCTCTCTGGCCAAAGGGCAACTTCCCCCCTGCATGATTGGATCTCCACCTTACTGCGCTCTCGGAGCATCTCCTCCACATCCGAGATCCTGATGCAGAAGACCTCGGCCAGGATCTCCATGGCCGTTTGGAGCTCCAGGACCTTGGAATCCACCCAGGGAGCCTTTCCGGAACGCTGCACTAAACGCCTCTGATTCTGAGGACCCATTAACCGCTCAAGAACTCCTGCCATACTATACCCTTTGGCCCTGTGAGAATAAGTAGTTTGGCCGGAAAAGGATAGCATTAAACCATTTTTACACAAAAGGAAAAGGCGAATTACATAAAAGCGTGATGGTAATGATGATCTACACAATATGATTCATTTACCTCACTGCTCTTGATCTTCCTGACCTTCAGGAACAACAAGTCTACCCTGAGAGCCGGGGACTGCGGTAAGAAGATCTCTGAGTACATTGATGTGCCCCAGGACTTCTATTCCCTTCGCGGTAGTCCTATAAGATGGGTTATCTTCGGACCCAGAGGATTTGAGGAGACTGGCATTAATCAATCGTTGAAGATGTATATTTACGGTATGGAAATTAAGATTGCACTGATAAACGATTTTGGTCTTGCCAGTTGCCTCTGTACAGATTCTTAGGATAGGATATCTTCTGTGATCTTCTCCGGACTTCTCCTCATTATCTATCATCAGTATCTCAGGTTCTATAAAAACATTTTTCTACTGTATATTGCGTTGCCTTTGGCAACGGTCTGAAGTGAAGATCTATCTTCTTGATTTAATAATATTAAATTGCTATTATAATTGATTCTGCCTTGATTCGTTGCTATACCGTAAACTAAAGCTAGCTAACTAATCTCTCTACTACCCGACAGAATAAATTTTTGTGTACTTTTTAGGGCGTTATCATGACAATTTAAACGTGGCTTCCTGGCTCTTTAAAGAAGATAACCCTAAGCTCATCCATTCGCGACCGTTGCCTTGTGTCACAGTCACGCTCCACTTTTATAATATCAGATTGTTTTAAGTCTTCAACGGTTGCAGTTAACCTTGTGGTTTGGCGTCCATCATTGGGAGTATGGTCGCAGGCCAAGGCCGGACAGATCTTCTCAGCTCTCTTCAGAGCTCTGATTGTGTCGCGACGACTGGGCGGTTTTCCCTCTCTGCCTGATAGGAAGTCTCGGGCCTGGCAGGAGTTGAAGGCGACTTCCTTCCTTCCCTGGGCAATGGTCTTTACATGCTCTACAATAGCGGAAGCTCTCAACTGAATCTTTGTGATTGCTTGCCTGATTTTTCCTTCCTCTGTGGGCGCAGAGGCGGGCCTCGTCTTTAAAGCATTGTGAATATGCCAGATTTCCTTTTTGATGTAGGCATTGAGAAGAACGAGCTTTCCAACAGGCGATTTCTCGGCTTCAACGGCACGGCTAGCCTTAGTATTCATCTCGGCCAGCTCACGGCCTCGCAGGATTCCGGCATCCTTGAGGACCTCGTTCAAGGTATCGTAGACCTGGATCAAGTCCTTGAATAAGGCTTGAATCTCGGAGACAGGGATCTCGAGGATCTCGTCTGTTTGGAAGATGTCCATTCAGACCGCCACCGCAAACCTTGAGGATACATTTTCGTGCGACGCTACATTGCCTGGAGGAAAACCTGTATCAGGCTCGGATGCAAAGCTATTTATTCTAGCCAAGGCTAAATTTACCATACACGAACGCTCCTGCTCGGAGTATCCCAGTCCAGGTGCTCGTAACACCTGGGCCGGAAACAATTTTTACAAGCTATTATTGATTACAAATAATTTTAATTAAACGAATATTCTCTACGAGACTCGCGACTTTATAAGAAAATATTTTAATTTTGTTGAGAAAATCCTTTAGTAGATTGTGATTGGGCGGTTCTGATGCAAAACTATATATCCCAGCTAAAGCTATCTCTATCATAATTGAATTCCATTCTTAGGGGTTTTTCGGTCCAGGGGTACCAGCCCTGGGCTGAAATATATTTTATCTAAGTTTTATTCCTATTTCTCTATACGATCGTCTGTATTCTTCTGGGTTATGCTTAAAGCTCGATCTAGGTTTGAATGCTAGTTTGGAAGCGCTAGATTGTCGGCTTCTTTAAGCTTAGTTAAGGCATATTCCACAGCATGAGTTCTGCTGGCAAAGCGACTCTTGTCCACTTCTTTATCAACCCAATCGACAAGGTCTCCTTTGATCGATGCCGTAACTTTTACCTTCGCTACACCCATACACAAGTGTTTCCTAATTTTGCGTATTTAAGCGTATTCTATGTTTTTCTATGAAGATTATCTAATAAATTTTATTTATTATATTCGCTCTTGTTTACAAAGTTGGGTTAAATGAATATCAGGATCTGAATTTTAAGGGGCTAAAATGTCTTTTCTTTCGGCTCATCTTATCAGATAGACGTTTTCATTGAGGCCATTATTTCGCGACTCACTATTGTAACCGTTTGTTACATCCTCGGTTTCTCTCTAGACCCCTCAGACTCCCCGACCTAAGACCCCGAGACAAATAAACCGTAAACTAACATAACATCCTGTTTCATGTCATCTTCTTTGATTAACTTCTTTCAAAAGGCCACTGTATCCCTGAAGATTCCCCCTAATGTACAAACCACACCTTCCGGCAGCTCGCAGGAAGATTGTAACAAACTGTGACAATAACAAATTGCGTAACAAACTGTTATCATGCATCGTTGGGCCAAATTCGCGCCGAATCCCTCGTTGATCTTGATGATCCTGGCCGCCTTGCCCTTCTTCTCAAAATTGACCTGATCCGGGAAGAGCGCAGCAGCGCGGCGCATGGCTCGCAGGGCCTGCTCCCTGTAGATCTTCCTCTCCTCTTTGGCGGAGATGGTCCTTATAGAATCGTTAGTGGTAAGCTGTTTCAATTTGCGGTCTGTTGTAAAGGCCTCCAGGAGGATCTCGGCCCGCAAGGTATCGACAGTGGTCAGGCTCAGCCTGGGCCTGCACAGGATGAATGTTACAACGGCCCGTTCCAGGTCGGCCAATTGCCGCAGGGCGTTCACAGGAGATATTGTGCCTCGTTTCTTTGCCGCCTCGATGGCTTGCCACTCCTTCTTGATATGGGCGTAGAGGCTCTTCGTCTCGGGGGTGGCGGGGAGCTGCCCAAGGGACTTCAGGCATTCATCCAGCCCCTGGCGCTGCTCGGATAAGAGAGTCCAGAAGCCCTCTTCGAATTCTTCGATCAGGGCCTCCATGTTCTTGTTGGCCTTCACCAACCGATCTCTTTCCAGGGTGTGCTCGAAGCTCTCAGGAGTATTGAGCCCTTGGCTCGTTTTGCTGCGCGTCTTCTTGATGTCGATTAGCTCTAGCTCTCGCTGCTTGAGCCTGTTGGCCAGGTTCTCGATGCCCCCATTTTGCTGGGCAATAAGAGAATCTTGTTCCATTATCCTGGCCTCGAGCTCTGCAATGGTTCTCCTGAGCTGTGTCGGCTCAGATGAAGAAAGCTCCTGCGCAGTGCGAAAAGAGTTTATATCTGGGACGACAACCAGATTCATGCCTGTAAACCCCAGCCAGTTCCGAGATTCATGATTGCAACTCCGGACCGCGTTGTGGTTTTGCGAACCTCCCAAAGACTCGCAACAGGCCTCGGAGAGCAAGGGCAGCTCTCCGTGTCAATCTTTCTATTTTAATTTTGGATGTAATTCCCTCCAGCTTGCTGCTCGGATGCTCCGTCGCAGTTTGATTTTGGGCTAGAGAAAGGCCAAAAAAGCTTGTAGCTGTGCAATAAGCTATAACGCAAAGCCTTTTATCTTGTTGCTCTACATATATCATCAGACTTGCCTCTTTACTTCTAGGTTAGCCATGGCTTGCAAGGTCTCGGCACCGGATGTCAGGCAGGTCGGTAGGCACATCGCCATCTCACCACTGGCGTTGGCAACTTTGCGACGAAGGAGCCCATACTCTTTCGTCGCGAAGACATAATTCTTCTGCCTTCATCCCCCGTAAACAGGTATCTTATCTATGATTCGTATTACATTTCCTTATTTGGCGTTTGCCAGCAAAATATAAAACTGTTTTGCCATGTATTGACATGATACCGTCTCTAATATCCATCTGATTAATCGTTATGCTTCGCGTAAGTAAGCAATTTTTACTTGATCAAAACTAAGGCCTAGTTTATCCCCATACTGCTACAATATTTAAATAGTCGTGATTTGTTCGGTCATGCGGTGAGATGTGTCTTCGTTCCTGTCTGGCGTGTGGGCGCTAGGCAGGTAACAAATTCGCGCCTATAGATTGCGTTTCACCGGAAATGTATCGCAGAATCGTGTGGTGAGAGCGAGATGTGCCAAATTGTGGGTGTCAATAGCCTGAGCGCCGAGGATCTCAAGCTTAGGCAAAAGGCTCCTCTAATGGGGGCGACCGCGTGAGAAAGGAGTTTGCAGGGACTCTCCTGACCAGCTTTGGCATGATGGGCTCCGTTCATTTCAGCCTGGAAATGCCGGGGTCTCTCATCGGAGACGCAAACCAGTTCCTGGAAGGGGCCAGAGGAAAGCGTGTTCTGGTAACTATCGAGATTCAGGAGGTGGCGGATTGAGGATGTGCCGCCTCTGTTCCGCGGCCTTGGATAGCACCAGGACCGCTCTGGGAGAGATCACAGGCCGCCTCAGGGAAGACGAATACGACATGCACAGCTTTCCCTCTGACCTCCGGATGAGCTTCAAGATCCTGGCCGAGATGGCCCGCATGATGCACCTTCCTGGGATTGATCGCGATATTGAGGACCTGGCCAAGGCTTTCATGGTACAGGTAGAGCCCCTCCATGCCGATCTATCTGAGATTGCTTTGGAGGTTAAGTCGTGAAGTGGACATCCCCTTATTACAAATCCTTAAATATAATAAGAATTACAGTTCCTTATAATGCTCAGGCTTTGCTCGTGAGCAGACTCTTTTTGGGGGACTCCATCGATGTTTCTTGAGCCCCTCCGGGAACCTGGGACAAGGCTTGCCACTGAACATCATGGTGGCAAAGCTGGCCGTTTCTGGCGTTTCGAGAAAGTTGAGCTTGAAGATATCACCCTCTTCCGGCCTCGAATGTGTCCGCACTGCAAACAGGAGGCTGTAATTTTCGACGGGCGACAGGTTCCACATTGTCCGAGTTGCGGCACTGAACCCAAAAAGTCCCAGCCCATGAGAAGATCAAGGCAGGAGATAGAGCATTACAGGAGGTTGAAAGAACAGAAGAGAAGCAGAATAATATATAAATGATGAAGTCAGATATGTTCTTGAGATGGAAGTAGAGAAGATCTTTGAAGAGATGGCCAAGCTCGACAGGGAGTTGCTGGCCATGATGGCAGATGATCCAGGGTTGGAGGAGATCTACGCCGAGGAGATGGGCGAAGCTCCAGGCTCTGTGGTCTACCTCCCACGAGCCCCAACGCCGGAAGATTGGGACCGTGCCCTGGAATTAGCAAACCGAAAATAGAGGTTTTTATGCCGTTCAGGCCAAAAGATACCTTACAAATGCTAGCGGACGCTGGCGCTGATCCTGATTCGCTCTTGATCCTGGAGAGTCAGGAGAAGGTGGATTACCTGGAGCTTGGTCTTCCTCGCCAAAGCATAGCCAAGGTCCTGCAGATCTCGGGAGTGCTCAGGTCAGAGGGCAAGAAGAAGATAAATTACCACAAGCAACGCAGCATCTGGAGCAGAGGTCCTCATTACCCCGTTTTGAGGGACCACTACAAGAAAAATAGGCTGGAGTTTCGCTTGTCTCGCGGACTTCCTCTCTAAAGCACCTCTACATAACGATTATTGTGCCAATTCTATTCAGCACAATTTTATAAGCATCTTTTGCACCCCGTAAAGCATGGGTTTGCGCGCCAGAAAAGATCCATTCTTATAGTGTTTGGTACTGCGCTGGTCCAGGAGGTTAACTCGTCCAGGCTTTTTATCCCGGCCTGGGGTTTGTATCAGGTCACAACTTCTTTAAATTCAGCCAACAGTCAAGCGAGGATAGGACCTATCTTCTGTCTTGGCCTCCTTTGTGTCAATCTACGTCAATCACCGGATAGCTGGGGCCGGGTTGGTGCAATATCCTGCATTTTCCCCCATTAAATCAATTTGACTCCCTTATTTTGGCTCGACCTCAGCCCGGAAATGACCGCCCTTTGGGAAAATATGCCGCGCCATTCTCTGCGGAGCCCTCTGTCTTCTCTCAGGGCGGTCTTTTAGAGCTTTAAAGAGGTGAGAAGACGAGTATAATCTTAAGAGCTGTGCTCATATTCGCCATCTTCTGTCTTGCCGTGATGCTTCCGGCAGACGGAATTGTGGAGATCAAGGAAGATTTCCTCGGAAACGGCGAGTTTCAGACCTTCACCAATCACGATCTGGCCAAAGACAGGGCTTTTTGCAAGGGAGACCTGGCCTATGGCCGAAGTCTCACTTTCTCCGGATCCAACGGCTCGATGTTTTCAGGCTTTGAGTTTGAGGGTCTGGGCAGCTATCAGGTGGCCAGCCCGGAGCATCTCCTGAGGCTATTCGAGCTTACCAACCTCAGCGCCCAGGCCGCCATCAACTACAGATCCGGCAGCCAGGCGGAGAAAGAGGGCATCTCCTCTGAATCGAGCAATACATTATTCCAGGCTTCGGGCCGGGGCAAAGTCCGGGATCTGGTGCTTTCAGCAGGACCCAAAGGCAGGCCGTTGGACCTTACCAGCACCTACCACACCGGAATTTTCAAGATCAACAGCTCGGCCAGGTCCGAGGTTTGAGTCTCGCGGAAAAGAGCTGCAGCGGGCTTTTTTGAACATAAGAATTTGGAGGTTTCTAGTCATGAAAGGATTCAATTGTTGTGGTGATGGACAGTCAGGCGAGCAGGCTTGCGAATGTCTCCCTCAGACTCTGGAGGATCAGGTGACGCCCAACGGAGCCCGTCTTCTGGCCGTGGACAAGGAGAGGACCTACCGGACCGGAGATGGGAAGCTCTGGCTCTCTCGTGAGGATTACAAGGCCTGGTCTCGGGAGCTGGGTCTGGAGGTGGATCCAATCATCTGGTTTACTCGCATGGGCCATACCCTGCCGCCTGATGTCAAGGTATGAAGGCGAGGATTGGGCCGCCCAAAGACTACGAAGATATACGTGCCAAGGTAGCTGAGGCTTCAAAACTGATTGCAGAAGGCCTCTCGGAGTCCAAGGCTGCCAAGAAAGTCGATCTGCCAAGATCCAGCCTTCAGCTGTATCTCCAGCACGGCGTGCCGAATCTGGGCCTGCCAAAGGTGCCGAAATCGACCCTGCCAAGAGTCAAAAACTGCCAAGAGGACTTGGCAGGGGTAAACCGAGATGCACTAAGCCTGCCTGCCAAGAAATCTCAGCCGTCCCAGCGGGATGTTTTTGGGAAATTTCAGCCGGGAAACTCGGCAGGCTCTCTGATTGATAAACCGACACGCCAGGCCCGCGTGAAGTTCGAGGAAGCAACCCCCAAGGTTGCCAAGAAGCTCATTGCCATCTTCGAAGCCCTGCCTGATGAGGAGCCGGAGCTGGTGCTGGCCTTTGCCCGAGAGATTTTGGATCGAGGCCTTGGCAAGCCCAAGCAGGTTGTGGACGTAAAAGAGTCCCGAGAGTATATCGAGTACAAGTACATAGAGGAGCTTATCCTTGCCGACCCCGAAGCCGTTCGACTCGCGGCTTCTCTTGCAGAACGCCTGGAGGGCTACGCCGGGGACATTTGCTCAGAGGCTCTCGGGCGGGAAGTGGAGGCTCTACCGCCATCTTCGTGAGCTGTCCTTTCTGCTCACCCAGGCCGTGGCCGGGCGCTGTCCCAGGCTGATTATCAGCATGCCGCCTCGTCATGGCAAGTCGGCTTTAGTCTCTCACTGGTTGCCGGTGTGGTTTCTCGATCTATTCCCCCAGTACAGAGTCATCCTGGCCAGCTACGAGTCCGATTATGCGGCAACCTGGGGCCGCAAGGTGAGAAACACCATCCAGGAGCATCCGGGGGAGCTTCGGGTTGAGATCTCCGGCGATTCCTCGGCAGCCAACCGCTGGGATACTACTGAAGGCGGCGGTATGAATGCGGTTGGCACTCAGAGCGCTGTTACAGGTAAAGGCGCACAGTGTTTATATGGAAAGACACTCATAACTACTGAAAAGGGTAAGATCTCAATTGAGGATTTAGTGAGGATGCCACTGCGTCCTCGCGTCTTAGCGTTCAATCATCGGTCGAATCTTTTTGAGTGGCGGAAGATCCTCGCCGTAAGGGTGACCTATGGCAATAGACTACTTGAAATCGAAACAGCTAGTGGCCATAAAGTCAGAGCTACCTATAGACATCGTTTTTACACTTGTGAACGAGGCTACCAAGAGGCGAATAGTCTACGGCCCGGCGACCGGCTTATCAGCTCAGAAGTCCAAGTCCAACAAGATCTGCGTTCGTTGTGGGAATCCGAAGGGAGGCAACGGCTTACTTTGCCTAGCTTGCTACCAGAAACTTCGATCGGTCAGAGTAGTTCTTCGCTGTACTCTCTGCGGGAAGGAGCACGAAAAATACCTGTACGATTACCGCAAAGCACTGAATCGGGGGCAAGAAGACTTCTATTGCTCCAGGGCATGCTCTCAAAAGCATCATGCCGTAAAGCATGCGAGATCTTGCGCCTATTGCGGCCAGCCAATGCCTGGGAAACGTCGGAACAAATATTGCTCAGAGACTTGCCGCACAGCTTCCAGACTATCCAAGAGGCCTGTGAAAATCTGCCCGATTTGCGAGGCAGAGTTTATTCCTCGCTCTTCCCGTGCCCAGTTCTGCTCTCGGGAATGTGCGAGCGCTGCCCATTCCGAGAGAATGGTTGGACTTGGAAACTCCCACTATCAGGATGGGATGAGCTACGCAATGTGGTTCACTCAAATGAGACCTTTGATCCTGGAGCGAGACGGCCACAAGTGTGTCGTCTGTGGATTGCAGGAGGCCTTCACTCGGATAACCTGGAACGGACAGGATGTTCAGAGGTCGAATCTTGTTATTCATCACTTAAACGAGGCTGTGCTGGACAATACACCCGAAAATCTTGTAACTCTTTGTCAACCCTGCCATATGATTCATCACAAATCAAAATCGACCCCGTATCTGTGGTTCGGGAGTTACGCTGTGGAGAAATCCCTGTCTATGACATCCAAGTGGAAGGCTGCAACAATTTCTTTGCGGAAGAGGTTCTCACCCACAACTGTCTCATCATAGATGACCCCCACAAGGACCGGGAGCAGGCCGAGTCCCCGACTATGCGAGAGAAGGTCTGGGATTGGTGGACCGGGACGGCCGAGAGCGTCTGGAGCCTATGCCATGGGCGCCCTTCGGGGTCGTCATCGTCATGGCCACCCGCTGGCATGTAGACGATTTCACCGGTCGGTTGGTTGGCCGCAAGGTCGATGCCGAGGCAGGAGGCCAGAGATACTCTCCTCCCTGGGTCGAGTACCGGCTTCCTGCCCTGGCCGAGCTGGAAGATCCACTGGGCCGGCTGCCGGGAGAGGCTCTCTGGCCGGAAAAGTATCCATTGCCTTCTCTTTATGCCATCAAGGAGGACATCGGGCCTTACAACTGGCTCTCTGAGTATCAGCAGACGCCCATTCGCCGGGAGGGTGCACTCTTCCGCCAGGAGTACTTCCGGGCGGTGGAGGTGCTGGGCTGATACATTACCGAAATTTACATAAAGAATGAAATATATGCATATGTGCAATACGAAGAGGGATCTCATTGGCCTACACGGATCTGGTCATCCGGTTGTCTCTGGAAGCTCCATACCATTTTGTTGCCACCGCCCTTGAGGATGGCAAACCAGTGGCATCTAATTCTTTTGAACTGAGACTTGACGAGCTCAGGGTAATGGAGCGCCTTAAGGTGCTGGAGAAGACTGCACTCAGCTCTGGATCGAAGGAGACTTTTCATGTGGACTTTGGCCAGGATCTCTATCGGAAGATCTTGGCTGGAGAGCTGGGAGGCTACTTTGAGAAACATATGGAGCGCAATAGCGAAGGTCTACGAATTAGCCTCCAATTTGACGATAATGTTTCAGATCTGGCCGCTCTTCCTTGGGAGTTCTTACATGACGGTGAGGATTTCCTGGTCGCTAGGAGGAACACCATAATCTCCCGGATGCCTTCTAGCCAGAGCAGGGTCCATTACCAGCCCTTGGAGTCTATACTACGTATGTTGGTTGTGATCTCCACACCTAACGATCCCAGCTGCGCTCCCTTGAATATTGAGGTGGAGCGGGATAGGATCCTGGATGCAGTCGATAAGTTATATGTGGAGCACAAGATGGAGGTGGACTTCACCGATGATGCTACCTTCGAAACCATCCAGAGCAATCTGAACGAGAAGGAATATCACATAGTGCATTTTACTGGTCATGGTAGTATTTCTGATGGCCAAAGTTACCTTGTTCTAGAGACCGAGGATCTTCGGCCTCACGAAGTGGACAATCAGATCGTCTCTGATCTCTTCTCCGACCGCGGAATCCGACTAGTGGTCCTTAGTGCCTGTGAGTCTGCTGACCTGGCAAACAAGCTGGTGAGAAAGAAGATACCCGCTGTAATAGCCATGCAGTACTCCATATTGGACACCTCGGCCAACAGGTTCGCTTCCGCTTTCTATCAGGCCATTGCCAACGGTAGTGCGGTAGATCTATCTTTGACTGAAGCCCGCATCGCCATGAGGAATGCGGAGAATGCTAATGGCGTAGACTTTGCCACGCCTGTACTCTATCTCCTAGATCCTCAATGTCTAGATGTTAGTACGATTGAACCTGCCAAGCCCGAACTCTTTCTGAAGCCCACCATGCTGGGAGAGGTCCAGATCAAAAAGATTGGCTTCGTGGGAAGACAAAGAGAACTTCGAACTCTCCAAAAGTGGTTTGCATCAGACCTCAAGAGGGTGGCTATTATTCATGGCTGGGGTGGCATCGGCAAGACTGTTCTTGCTACTCGCTTAGCCATGAGGATGACCAATAATTTCGAAGGCGTCTTCGGGTTCAAGTGCTCAACGAATACTAGGCCAGAGGACATTCTCAATGGTTTCAATGCCTTCCTTGAAAAAGTTGGCATCTCGTCCCTGAACCAGATCCTTTACCAGCCAGAGTCATTGCAGGTTAAGACTGCCTCCCTCGTAGCAATACTTAACCAACGTAGCTTTCTGGTAATCCTGGACAATTTCGAGTCATGCCTGGATGAGAGCAGAAGCCACATAGCAGATCCAGATTTGCGGTGGTTCGTGGAGCACTTGCTCAATGATACCATCTCCTATACTAAATACATTATCACCAGCCGCTACGACTTCGACCCCTTGCAAGGACGGCTGGGCGGGAGCATAGGCCATCTTTCGGTGCCCGAGATGCCTTTCTATCAAGCTATTTGGCTGATGAATAATTACTCAGAACTTTCCGGGTTGAGCATAGAGTGGGGGAAAAAGAGGATCTATCAAGCGATAGGAGGTCACCCCTGGGCTATAGGGATGTTTGCCAAGCATGCGTCTGCAGATACCGTGGATTCCCTGCTGCAAAAGCTGGAACCATTAAAGAGAGAGTCAAACGAGTTTACGCTCTTTGATATGTCTTATTCAAAGTTGAATGAAGAGTCTAAGAAGCTGCTCCTAAGCGCTTCGGTTTTGATGGAGGCGGTGCCTTATGGAGTTCTTTCTTGGATGATGGGAGATGAGATGCATCCAAATCCTTCTATCGACCACTCTCTCAAAGAGGCTCTTGCATGGGGACTAATGGCCATAAAAGAAGAGCCGGATGAGATACAATATCCTGACCCTGTGCAGCGTAGAGCCAAAGAGCCATTGTATTCTATGCATACGCTTGTAAAGGATTTCGTAGATAGAGATGGGAAGTGGGTAAAAGAGGACAAAAAAATTCTGTTGATACGAGCGGCCCTTTATTATGAAAATAAAGCCAAAGCCGATAAAATTGTCTGGAACTCTCTACGAGCTAGAGATTACTATTATCAAGCGGAAGAGTGGGAAAAGGCCAGCGAAATTGTTGTCGGAATCTGGAAGTATCTTGATCGTTGGGGTTATTGGGATTGGGCAAAGTATCTACTTAATCAATCTATTGATACGACTTCGGGCAACACCAGAGCTTTTGCCAAAGGTAACCTTGGGATCGTATATCATACGTTAGGCGACTTGAACATGGCTTTTAAGCTGCATAACGAAGTGATACGTGAAATGGAAGGCGACAAAAAAACTGTTGCGGCCTCTATACATGAGCTAGGTACAATTTACCAGGAACAAGGTAACTATTCAGAAGCGACTAAGCACATTAAGCATAGTACGGCTCTCTTTTTGGATATTGATGATAAAGAGGGCGCTGCTAGCTCCATGCAGGTTCTGGGCATTATCTATCAGGAACAAGGTAATTATGCGGAAGCTATCAAACAATATCAGCAAAGCCTTAATTTATTTAGAGAAATTAATGATAAATATGGTATTGCTAACGTTCTCCACCAACTAGGCATTGTATATCAGCGTTTAGGACACTACTCTGAAGCAATTAACTTTTACAAAGATAGTTTGGCTATAAGGAAGGAGATAGATGACCGGCGAGGCATTGCTAGTTCATTGTATCAGCAAGGCAATTTATGCATCATACAAGGCGACTTATCTAAGGCTATTAAGTTCCACGAAGAAAGCTTGGATATAAAAATTGAGCTTAATGATAAAGCAGGGATCGCTCGCTCATCTTTATCTTTGGGCGTTATACATCAGAACCAAGGCAACTTTCCAGAAGCAATCAAATACTATCAAAACAGCTTGGCCTCATTCAAAGAGATAAATGACAAAAAGGGTATAGCTAGCTCTTTGCATCAGATAGGAAAAATACACGAAGATGAAAAAGATTACACGGCTGCTCTCCCCAATTATGTTCGTGCCTTTTCACTTTTCAATGAACTTGAAGATCCCAATCAAGAGATCGTCAAGGTATCCATCAACAGATTGATGAAGAAAATAGGTGAATCTACTATTTGGAATTCTATTAAGTAAGTTATGGAGGCATGTATGACATTTGAAACAATAATTTGTCCAGGATGCAAATTGCCTTTTGAGGTCGATATCGATAAAATCCTGAATGACGGAAATACTTCGTCAGTCAGAATAAGAGGGAATAATTTGCATAGAGTGAAATACGTCGACCTGGAGTGCCCTCGCAATGGTTGCAAACATAAATTTGAGTATCCACTACCATGACAAACGATCTGCCTAGAATGACCTCAGAACCGAACCCATTCTGGAAAAAGAATGCAGAGAATGTGGTGGGCGAGTCTATCACTATCATCGAGGACGTGGCCAAACAGATAATAGTCATGACCACCTTGTTGGAGGGTCTTTATTTCCATGCCATAACCTTCTCCGATCTGAGAGGGACTCTGAGCGGCGGAATCGTGTTGGTTTACCTAGCACCCATAGCTCTATGGCTGATAAGCCTGTTTTTCGCCTTATGGACTTTAACTCCAAGGGATTATCGCGTAAACATAAACTCCAGCCGGGATTCCAAGGAGACTTTCGAGAAGCTCGTTTCTGATAAACATATCCGGTTAATATTTGCCGAGTCTATCCTCATAACCAGCTTCTTGTCCCTGTTGATAGCAGTTTATTATTACCTGACCTCTAAGCCCCCAGCCTAAATGCGCTAAAGTCTATCTGCATCCTGATAAGTAGGGTTGAGAACCAATTGTAGGTTTATCAAACCTTTTTGGCTTTAGCAGCAGCCGTCAGCCCCTTCTCCC
>Ga0194039_1000410_pt1 | contig 26245 bp, 19 predicted proteins | sample JunL228m_MetaG_FD_148679 | JGI IMG/M metagenome (GOLD analysis project Ga0194039, IMG submission 148679) | Anoxic zone freshwater microbial communities from boreal shield lake in IISD Experimental Lakes Area, Ontario, Canada - Jun2016-L227-8m | ecosystem: Environmental > Aquatic > Freshwater >... | reverse complement strand
GAAATAATAGAGGGAGAAGGTTCCATTCTCTGTGTTTTCTTTGTACAGAACGGGAATGTTGTCTTTAATGTTGAACTTTTTAATGTCTTTGGAATAATCAAGAAAAACCGGTTCGATCATCTTCCCTGGTTCAGCCACAATCTTTTTCAGGAAAGCCGATTCTTCATCACGGTTCATCGTAACCGGTGTGATCTGGGGTTTCACCACTTTGGCCACTTCAGGAGATTTTCCTGTGCGCTTGTATACAATTACGTAGTTATTCCCATAATTGGCATTGGCGAAATCGACAACATCCTTTTTCGTAATTTTCGACAGCCGGTCAATGTTGTGAACAATATCGGCATGGGGAAGTTCCTTTACAAACTCATCCACCATATCCATAGCACGACCGTAATTTGATTCGTACTTCTTGATTTCACTTAATTTGAGATCACTGATGATAGCCGGGATCAGCCAGTCGGGGAATTCACCCTTCCTGACCATTTCAATCTGTGCCATGATAAGGTCCTTCACCTCTTCGAGCGACTGGCCCTCTTTTGCCTTTCCTGAAAAGATGTTGACGGAATAATCCTTGAGTGTGTAGGAGAATGCGCTTGCCTCAAGCACCTTCTGTGCCTGGTTCAGGTTAAGGTCCATTAAACCGGCCTTGCTGTTGCTCAACACCATGTTGCAAATGGTTACCAGGTCGGCATCCCTGGTATCAGCTCCACCCAGCCGGTAACCAATGGTCACCGATTCGGCATCAGGTCCAACGACCTCTTTCACAATCGGGCTGGTAATCGGCGTTTCCAAGGCAGGGATGTAATGGGTGACCGGTTTGGAAGGTATTTGCCCGAAGGTCTCATCTACCATCCTGATCACCTCGTCGGGATTAAAATCGCCTGAAAGTACAACAGCCATATTGGCAGGGACATAACGTGCGGTAAAATAGTTCTTCAGGGAGGTGAGCGATGGGTTTTTCAGATGTTCAACGGTTCCGATGGTTGTTTGGGTTCCATAGGTATTCTTCTGAAATAAACCGGAAAACAGGTCTTCAAAAATCTTGTCATCGTCATTGTCAAGGCTCATGTTCTTTTCCTCGTAAACAGTCTCCAGTTCCGTGTGAAATAACCGGAAAATCGGATCCTGAAAACGCTCCCGCTCAATCTGAAGCCACTGGGTGATCTTGTTTGACGGAATATCGTTTATATAAACTGTCTCCTCAAAGGAGGTAAAGGCGTTGGTTCCCTTCGCCCCGATCACCGAAAGCAATTTATCGTATTCATTGGCAATGGCGTAAGTTGATGCCACGCCCGACAGGCTGTCGATTTCATGATAGATCTTTTTCCGTTGAAGGGTATCCAGCGTTTTTCTGTATACTTCAAATTTATATTCGATCTGATCAAGATATACCTTCTCTTTGGTGAAATCCTTGGTCCCAAATTCATCGGAACCCTTGAACATCATGTGTTCGAGGTAATGGGACATCCCTGTATTGTCTGAAGGATCATTTTTGCTGCCGGTACGCACTGCAATGGCAGTTTGGATACGGGGGGCATCCTTGTAAACGGTAAGATAGACCTTCAGTCCATTGTTCAGGGTGTAGATCCTGGCTTTCAGGGGGTCGCCCGGAACTGTGTCGTACTTGTATGGTTTCTGACCAGCGTTGACATTTAAGCTGGTTACCAGTACAAGCAACAGTGAAATCATTGTAAATTTCATCATCTTTGTTTTCATTGGAATGTTTGTTAATGTTGAAAAAAATTGAATCCTTCCTATATCTTATTTATGGAATTTCCTGATGAAGTCCTCCACCTCCGGCACTCCGCCCTGGTATATCAGGTAACCGTTGTAAGGCTCGCGGGGCGTTATTTCGCTGTTGATGGGGGTAAGCATGATCTCCTTCACTTTTGCCAGGTCGGAGGTCTGACCCAGCGCCCAGCTTAATTTGATAAATGCCGTTTCAGGGAGCATGTTTTCGGCGGGGATAATTCCCTTTGCCATGAGGTCGCGCCCCGTATCATAAACAAACATATGCACATATCCCCACAGGGTTTGCACGGTCATATAGATGGCGACCCCCCTGGCAATGGCACGTTCAATGGCGGGATAGATGGGCTTGTTGACATGTCCCAGCCCGGTGCCGATGATGATGATCCCTTTATACCCTGCATCGACCAAAGCATCAATTACATCGGGTTGCATGTTTGTATAATAATAGAGCATCGTTACTTTTTCCTCATAGTAGGGCATGATCGTCACATTCCGGTCCTTACGCCTGCGATGGTAATCCTGCTTGATGGGCGTGACTCCCTGCCGGGTTACAGTGGCCAGGGGGGTATCACCGATCGTGCGGAAGGTGGACCTGTACGAAGAGTGCATTTTCCTTACCCGGGTGCCTTTGTGCAGGAACCCATATTCATCAGAGGTAGGTCCGAACATACAAACCATAACCTCGGCAATGTCGCCGTGTGCTGCAGCCGTGGCCGCATGCATCAGGTTCAGTGCGGCATCGGAGCTAGGCCGGTCGGACGAACGCTGGGAGCCCACCAAAACAATGGGCACCGGTGAATTCTGCACCATGAAGGTCAGCGCAGCCGAAGTATAATGCAAGGTATCTGTTCCATGGCCTATGATGATGCCGTCGATTCCCTTTTCAATCTCATTTCCAATGGCAATGGCCAGTTTTTTGTACTGATCCGGACCCATGTTTTCACTGAACACAGCGAATAGTTTCTCGGTTGTCAGGTTGCAGATATCGGCCAGCTCGGGAACAGCACCATACAGCTCCCCCGGTGAAAAGGCAGGAATCACGGCTCCGGTGCGATAATCAAGCCGGGAGGCGATGGTACCGCCGGTCCCAAGCAACTTTACATTGGGTTTATCCTTCGAGTAGGGAAATTCCTTTTCAGGGATCTTGTAGACCGCTTTCTTGTAACCCAGTTCTTCAATGCCGGTAATGCCATCGATATCCACGCCAATGTTATACCCGGTGAAAATCTTCAGCACGATGTGCTTGTCATCGGTGTTTTCGGCCCGGGGTAAAATCGTCCCTTCAAAAACACCCCTGCTGCTGTCGACCCTGACTTTCGCCCAAACCCGGGCTGTGTATTTCTGCAGTACTTCGAGTGCACGGCCTTTGTATCCCTGGAAAATATCTTCGCTCATGTAGTTGGTGAGTTGGTGGTTAAATCGTGACACGCGACGCGTGACACGTGACAAATTACTCTATTTTGATTCCCTTGCTAAGTTCTCTCAGGGAGATGTTCCCGGTGGCCAGCTTATTGAGATTTCCCATCACCCATCTCAACCCGGCCGCATCATCGGGAGAGGTTCTGATCTCCTTGTATTTCTTAATGAGATAAGGCACTTTCGTAAAAATGTCCTCGCGGGTGACCTGTTTAAAATTCAGGGTGATCAGGATGGAATCAAAATCCATCTTCGGATGCTGGTAAAGATGCAACAGCATCCGTTTGGCTATGGCCAGATCCATTTTCCTGTCGACCAGGTACTTCAGTAATTCGAACACCTTTTCATAGGTAAATTCAGGCAATGCCGGATACTTTCCCTGGATATGCTTCAGTGTATGAGCCAGCAAGGATGATGTATAGCGGGCCGGAACTCCCAATTCCACCTGGACTTTTTCCATCATGGGAACCAGGTTGTTCTTCAGGATGTAGGTATGCGTGTCTTCAGGTACATTCCATTCCACCAGTTGCTGAAGGCGTTCGCAAACCAGCTTCGGAAGACGCTCCATGGCGGCGTCGATCGTTGCATCTTCCAAAGGGATAGGGGCCGAGTCGGTATCAGGATACATGCGGTCGGCGCCGGGCAATACCCGTTCAAAGATCGTTGTGCCATCTTCAAACGATTTACGGGTTTCGTTCGGCACACCCGCGAAGGCCAGTTTGCAGCGTTCCTCGATGGTTGCGAGGGCGGTCTTGATGTCATCTTCAGGCCCCCAGAAGATCAGCTGGGCATCGCCGTCCCTGCTTCCGAGAATAGAGCATACCTTCGTCCAGGCTTTTTCTCCAACGGCATCCTCAAACATCTCTGAATGGGCCAGATTGGGTTTTTCGATACAGGCGATGACCTTCAGCCGGTCAGAAAAATCATCGGCAAACATTTTCCCCGGCTGGGTGAAGTAAGACAGGATCCCCTGAAATTGAGGAAGATTAACGACATAGACTTTCAAAGATGTGTTTTTAGGCACCCCGAGATTTTCCAGTTTGAAATCCTTGGCTTTGACCTCCCTGTATGATATTTTCCAGTTGGCCGTGTCCTTGATCCTTTGATTCAACTCTTCCCGTATCGCGAGCAGAGCCCACTGGCGGAATGCTTCATTGTGGGTAAGTTCCGGCATCCAGCCAGTGTGGGCCACTCCCTTGATCTCCACGCGGGTGCCGCCTTTGCAGCTGACATTCACGTCGGCCCTGGTGGAACCAATGCCACTGCGTACTTTCCCGGTACTGCGATTCAGGAAACGGATATAATCGGCACCCTCCTTAACCTCATCCGGGTTTTTAAAATCTGGATAGGTCACCGTTTCGATCAGGGGCATCCCCAACCGGTCGGTGCGGTATATGCGAACATGCCCGATGTCAGAGACTTCGCGGCATGAATCCTCTTCAAGACTCAGCTGGATCAGCCTGACTTTCTTGTGCTTCAGCTGAATCTCGCCCTCGATTCCAATGATGGCGGTCCGCTGAAAACCTGTCGGGATGGAACCATCAAGATACTGTTTGCGGGTAATGTGAACCTCCCCAACCACCTTGAGTTTCGACAAAAGTGAAATGTCAATGGCCTGGAGCAGGGCCTCCTGGTTTAAAGGGAAAGGAGGCGTGTCATCTACATCATAGGTGCAGGCCGTTTCATTTTTTATCCGGTAAATAATATTTTTCCGGGTTCTGAATTCCATCAGGGCGGTACCATCGTATTCGCCAAGTTCACTCAAAGTGGGCCGCATGTGGCGGATCAGTTCGGCATCATAATCATCTGCACTCTGGAAAATTCCGGCAGGACAATGGCAGAAAAGTTTTTCTTTTGTTTTCAGTTGCTGGTGGACTTCCAGCCCCGACATAAAACCGATGCGGTCGTAATCAGCCTGGGTGGCTTTTTCGCGTGGAATATATCCTGTTTTTTGCTGGGTTTCGGCATGGTTGCGCCTTGCGTCAAAAGTTTGTTTCATTGGTTCAGCAGAATAGTGAAAAGAGAGTCCAAAATTACCTATTTTGCGGATATCCTGAAGGAAATGTTCATATATTTTGGTAACAATCTTTAGTATCTTTGCGCCACCATTTCCCTGTTTATGACCCGTATTCTATTTATTTTTTCCATGATTTTTCTGCTTGGAAATCCTGCCCTGTTTTCCCAGGAGGAGTCTGCTCCAACCAAGATCCAATATTCAGGAACGACCTGGCAGTTCAACAAGGATATTTACCCTGATGGCCCCCGGATCATTGGCAATGTTGTTATGAACCATGACAGTGCTTTTCTTTATTGCGACAGTGCCTATGTGAATGAAGCTTCAAATAAAGTCATTGCTTACGGCAATGTGCGTGTTAAACTCAGCGACACGCTCAACCTTTACAGCGATTCGCTCCGTTACGACGGAAACACAAAAGTCGCCCATGCAAACAGCCATGTCAGATTGGTCGACAACCAAACGACCCTGACGACCGACACCCTGGTTTACAACAGGAAAACACAGGTTGCCCAATATGATTACTGGGGAAAAATTGTCAATGACAACAATTACCTGGTGAGTCACCATGGTTATTATTACACCGACAAAAAACAATTTTTCTTCAAGGATAAAGTGATTCTTATCAACCCGGAATACACCATGAATTCCGATACGCTGATGTATAACACCCTGACAAAAACTGCCTTCTTTTTCGGGCCATCGCATATCATCAGCAAAGACAAGGTAGATTCGATCTATTGTGAAAACGGGTGGTACAATACACATCTGGATATTGCCCGTTTCCGGAACAGGGCTCGTATATACCACGAACGGACCTTCCTTACCGGCGACAGCATGTATTATGAGAAAAAGAATGGGTTTGGCCAGGTTTTTCGCAAGGCCTTGCTGATCGATACAAAACAGAACATACTTTTAATGGGCAATTACGGGGAAATGCAGCGCAAAGAGGGGAAAGCCTTCATGACAGACAGTGCCGTTGGCGTGATTGCTGAAAAGAAGGATTCGCTGTTCATGCATTCGGACACTCTTCGTGCCACGTTTGATTCAGCTCAGAATATTAAATCGGTACTCTGCTTTTATAAAGTGAAGTTTTTCCGCCATGATATGCAGGGGATGTGTGATTCGCTCACTTATCTCAGCCACGATTCGGCGATGACCATGTACCATGATCCGATCATATGGTCAGATTCAAACCAGCTGTCGGCCGATTCGATCAGACTGACCATGAAGAACGGGGAGGCCGATTCGCTCAAACTATTCAATTCCGCATTTATCATTTCAAAAGATGATACCGGCAGCTATAACCAGATCAAGGGGCGTAATGTACTTGCCAAATTCAGAAACAACGAACTTTACAAAATCAATGTGCTGGGCAATGCGCAGACAATCTATTATTCACGGGAGGAGGACCGGAGCCTCATCGGAATCAATGTGGCCTTCTCAAGCGACATGCTGATATTCCTGGATAATAATCAGATACACAGCATCACCTATATCCTTAAAGTTGAATCCCATCTTTATCCTGAAAAAGATGTCCCTCCGAACGAACGAAAATTAAAAAATTTCAGGTGGGAAGAAAAAAGAAGACCGCTGAAAAAGTCTGATATTTTTGTTTGGTAACCCTGACCAATGACGAATTACGAATGACGAGTGACGAATGACGAATGACGAATGAAGAATTTATTACTTCCTTACTTCATTACTTCATTACTTTTCACCCTGTTACCCTGTCACCCTGTCACCCTGTTACCTTTTTCCCCTGTTACCTTTTAAAACACCGAAACCTTCACATATTTACCGGGGTTCAGCTTAATATCTTCAAGCAGTAAGTTAAGGTCACGGGCAGCTTTTTCAACCTCTTTGTAAAGCTGTTCGTTGGTAAGCAATTGTCCGACTGTTCCCTCCCCCTTGTTTATTTTCTGAAGAACCAGGTCCAGGTCGACAATGGCTTTGTTCAACTGGGCAATGGTATAAGGAATGTGTGCTTTTGCAAGTGAATCACTGATGCTGGAGAAGTTTGTGATCACATTGGTTATTTTCTCGTTATTCTGTTTCAGGTTGCTGCTGATCGACTCAACATTGGAAATAATCCTGGACAGGTTGTTGCGCTGCGCCCCCATCAATGTGTCGAGATTCTGGGTGGTGTGCGCAATGTTTCCAAGGGTCTGTTTCACATGTTCAATGGCTTCAACCAGATTATCCCGTGTGTTTTTATTAAGCACCTGCTGAACGATTACCGCGATGGTATCAATGGAACTGATCAGGTTTTCGGCTTTCGTCTTCAATGGAAGCAACTGCTTGTTAACCTCCTGCCCGAGTGTTGCTTCAAGCGACGATGAAAGCGTATCGCCCGATTTCGCCATTACTTTCGAGTCACCCGGAATAATCTCGACTTCCGGGGAGCCTAACAGGCTGGAACTGAAAATGCGTGCACTTGAGTTTTTTGGTATGGGATAATCCCCGAGAACATAAAGTTCAACAATGATATTTTTAGGGTTATTCTTATCAAAATAGAGTTGCTTTACCTGGCCAACCTTCAACCCCTTGATGGAGATCGGGTTTGCAGCCACCAGGCCGTTAACCTGATCATAAACTGCATAAAAGGTACGGCTGGTTTTAAGCAATTCAAGACCCTTCAGGTACATCAGACCCCAGATAAGTACTGCCGTTGCTACTACAAATGTAATCCCGACTTTAATCTCTTTTCTGATTTTCACTGGTTCTGTTTTGTGCAAACTTACAAATAATAATTTTTACTTTCCAATGATTCGGTTCGCCTCATCCTGGGGGATTCGTTCCCCATTTCTGAAAATGACAATGAATGCATCCTTTATCCCCTTCGCTCTCACCTGGTCCAGTAACTTTTGGACTTCCTGCAGGGAGCTCTCATCCCCGACCGTATATTTGTACATTCCGCCATGCCGGTATACCATGACCTGGCTGAAACGGGAAAATTCGGGTGAATGAACGCCGATATCCGTGGTTGTTACGGCAATCTGAACCCTGAAGGATAATTCGCCCTGCTTACTTGTTTCCTGCGGTTTTGTGCGAGCTTTCGGAGGCCGGGCAACGACCGGGTCGTCCACGTAAAGTTTGGCCGTGATGGTTTCACGGGCGGGGATATAGGATTTTACCTCCGGGGCCCTGGTTTCCGGCGGATTTACAGCAGAGGTCCTGAAGTTTTTGAGTGCCCTGAAAATGGCGGAGGCGATATACTCCTGTCCTTTGTCTGAGACCAGGAACTTTTCCTCGGTGGGATTGCTCAGGTAACCAACTTCAACCAATACGCTAGGCATCGTTGTTTTATACAATACCATGAAACCGGCCTGCCTCACTCCACGGTTGTTCATTCCAACCCGTTCCTCCATCTGATCCTGTATATCAGCTGCAAAATCGGTGCTCTGTTCAAGATTTGAGTTCTGGTTTAATGAAAAAACAATGTAAGATTCGTCGGCATTCGGATCAAAACCATTATAGGTTGACTGGTAATTGGATTCCAGTAAAATGGAGGCATTTTCAAACTTGGCAACCTCCAGGTTTGCCTGCGATTTATGCAACCCCATGACATAGGTTTCTGCCCCTTTTAGCGAATGGTTATCATTGGCATTGCAATGGATCGATATAAACAGATCTGCTTTTTTTTCATTGGCTATCTCCGCCCTGCGATAGAGTTCAACAAAATAGTCGCGGTCGCGGGTGTAAATCACCCTGACATCCTTCGTATTCCGCTGAATCAGGTTGCCTAGTTTGAGTGCAATGGCCAGGTTGATATTTTTCTCCCTGGCCAGCTTGCCTATCGCTCCCGGGTCATGTCCGCCATGTCCTGCATCAATCACTACTGTCCGGATTGCGCTCTGCTGCTGGGCATCTAAAACGCAAGGCATCACCGTAAAAATAAAGACAGGTAAAAGCCAAATAAATCGGGCCATCCGGGGTGTTGGATTGTTAAAGTATCTTAAAAAAGGGGCGAGTTTCAATAATTTTGATTAGTTTTGAAACCCTAAGAATAACGGTCTTCAACGCCTTTTTATTCTGAATTTTTAATAAAACAAAGATAGAACTTTAACCTCAGAATTCAGAAAAGAAGTTGTTAACGAAATTATTAACAGGGTCTTTCCCTAATATTTTTTTTATCCTTCTTTCCTTCTTTCCAATCCCGGGGGTGACCGCCCAGGATACAATCGGGCAGAAAAAAGGAGATGATCGTTTCGTGCCGGGGAGTCAGGTCGGGTTGACCGGCATTGACTCAGTTCACAAAACATACAACCTTCACGATACCCTCCGGAAAGATTCATTGCACAGCATCGTCATCCGGAAGGATTCCATAACTGCCGACTCCATCAAGGCTGACAGTATCCTTAATAAAACACGTAAAAAGAACAGACTGGAATCAAAGGTCGATTACACGGCCCAGGACTCACTTCGTTTTGAAATCAAAGGGCAAAAGGTTTTTCTTTACCAGGATGCAGACATAAAATACCAGGATATCAGCCTGAAAGCGGCCTATGTGGAAATTGATTTTCCAAAAAATACGGTTCATGCCACCGGGGTACCTGATTCGACCGGCACCATGGTCGGGGTTCCTGATTTCACGCAGGGAACGCAGAATTTCAAAGCGAAGGAGATTGATTACAATTACACGACGAAACGCGGATTCATCAAGAAGGTTTTTACAAAACAGGATGACGGGTATCTGCACGGAACTGTCGTAAAAAAAATGGAAAATGACGTCACCTACATGAAGTCCGGCGCATATACCACCTGTGACCGGCAGGATGACCCCCATTTTTCATTTCAGTTCAGCAAAGGAAAGGTCATCCCCGGGAAACGGGTGATCACCGGGCCTGCCTATATGGAAATCGCCAATGTTGCCACTCCCCTGGTTATTCCGTTTGGATATTTTCCCAGTAAATCGGGACAACGCTCGGGCATCCTGCTTCCCACCTATGGAGAATCGGCCGACAGGGGATTTTATTTTGAAAATTTTGGATATTATTGGGCCATGAGCCAGTATTTTGACCTCCAGGTCCAGGCCGATATCTATACCCACGGGAGCTGGGCTATAAAACCAACCCTGAGATACAACAAGCGCTATCATTACAACGGTTCCTTCAATTTCAGCTATGCCTTGAACATTCTGGGGGCGGCGGATTCACCGACCTATCAGAAGTCAAAGGATTTCCAGATCCGCTGGGTGCACAGCCAGGATGCGAAAGCCCGCCCCCGAAGCAGTTTCTCTGCCAACGTGAACATTGTCAGCAATACATTCAACAAATATAATCTTGCCTCCAGTGCTCAGTCATACCTCTCCAACACCTTTCAATCCAGCGTCAACTACGCAACCAACTTTGGCGGAAAATATTACCTGAATTTAAACTTTAACCACAGTCAAAACACCCTCAATAAAACCATCAACATCACTTTGCCCCAGCTCTCGTTTTCCGTCAACCAGTTTTATCCTTTCCGCAGGCAGAACCCCGTAGGGAAGATGCGCTGGTATGAGCAGATCAGCATGAAATACAACCTGGATGCTGAAAACCGGTATAACACCGTTGATTCAAATTTCATGAAGGGGCAATGGGCCGATTCCATGCAGAATGGCATGCGTCACAGTTTTCCCATCAACGCGACCTTCAGGATCCTGAAATTTATCAACTGGTCGAATTCGATGAATATCAGCGACAAAATGTATTTAAAAACCATCAGGAAATACTACCAGGCCGACACCCTCATCGAAGCAGGTGACACCATCCTGCCAGGTTATAAGACCAGGAATGTTTCCGGTTTTGCCAATGCATTTGATTTCAGCGTTTCTTCGTCCGTGAATGCAAGGATCTATGGCATGTACCAGTTAAAGGGAGGTCCGATTAAGGCGATCCGGCATATGGTAACACCATCGGTTTCCTTTTCCTATACACCCAACTGGGGAGCACCCGGATTGGGTTACTACCGAACCATTGAAAACGACACCAATGTAAATCCTACCGTTTATTCTATTTTTGAACGATCGATCTATGGGGGCCCGCCCGGCCAGAAATCCGGAATGATCTCATTTGCCATCAGCAATAACCTTGAAATGAAGGTCAGGAACCGGAAAGATACCTTGACCGGTGAAAAAAAAATTCCGCTCATCGACGACCTGACCATCCGGTGTTCCTATGATATTGCGCGGGATTCGCTTAACTGGTCTCCGATTACCATCGGGGGGCGCAGTACCATCATCAAAGGATTGACGCTGCAGTATTCCAGCAGTTGGGATATTTATTCCCGCGATTCACTCGGAAGGCGTATCAACACGACCGAATGGGAAGCAAACCACAGGCTGATCCGGCTTGACAATACAACGTGGGATGCCGGGTTTAACTATACACTTTCGTCAGAAAAGGTGAAGGGAAAGAAATCGACTGATAAAGGAACCCCGGGGGAACGTCAGGACATTATAGACTATTACGACTATTATGTTGATTTTGATATTCCCTGGAGTTTTTCGGTAAATTATAATTTCCATTACGGAAAGACCTGGGACAACACCAGTCAGACACGCGTTGCGAAGATCACGCAGACACTGGGCTTCAGCGGTCAACTCAACATCACCCCAAAATGGAAAATTTCACTTACAACCGGGTGGGATTTTGTAGCCAACCAGTTATCCTATACCTCGATCGATGTTTACCGTGACCTCCATTGCTGGGAGATGCGGTTCGGCTGGATTCCGAAAGGCGGCCAGCAAAGCTGGAACTTTTCTATCAATGTGAAAGCCTCCATCCTGCAGGATCTGAAACTGAACAAAAAACGCGATTTCCGCGATTATGCAAATTAAATTAGTGAAGGAACAGGCAAGCAAATCAGAAATTTAAAATTGAAACCATGAAAAGGATCATCTCAACCCCGCATGCACCAAAGGCCATTGGCCCATACAGTCAGGCCATCGAAGTGAACGGAATGTTGTTTATCTCCGGGCAGATTCCCATTCATCCTGAAACAGGAAAAATGGTGGAAGGCGGCATCTCCGAACAGGCTGAACAGGTCATGAAAAATATCGGAGCCATTTTAATGGAGGCCGGGTATGGATTCAGTGATGTTGTAAAATCAACCTGCCTGCTCAGCGACATGGACAACTTTGCAGCGATGAATGCGGTTTATGGAAAATACTACCAGGAAAATCCGCCTGCCAGGGCAGCCTATGCTGTTGTAAAACTGCCCCTTGGGGCCCTGATCGAAATTGAAACAATTGCTGCCAGGTAAAATGTACCTGTTCACCGGTCATTTTGCGGTTAAAACATAAGGGGCCCATATGGTTGGCAAGGAGGTTTCGGGCCGGTTTATCATCTGTAGTTTGACTTCCCTCAAAGCCTGTCCGTATGTTTTCCCGGAGAGCCATAAACGATAAAAATTAATCATAAAATCACCGGCCAGCCGATCGGTTACATTCCACAGGGTTGAAAGGATGTTTCTCGCTCCTGCCTTCAGAAAGATGGCCGGAAGGGATTGCCATCCCGCTTCAGGATCAGGTTTCACTATCCCCGACCCACATGCGTTGAGAACGATCAGATCGGCATGCAAATGAAGTCCGTTAATTTCCCTGATTGTTAGGACTCCTTCATTCCTGTTAACCTTTGAAAGCGAAGGGTTATAACCATAGAAAATGAATCCTCCCCCATCCTGATTCATGGATTCCTGTATATAATGGGTTGAAAGATGAACTATCTTACCCCGGTTTACAACGGTTTTGAAATATTCCTTCTCTGAATATTCCCTGTATACCAGCCAGGAGGTGAGCCCTTTCTGCCTGAAAAGAGAGCCTATTTCAGCAATTTCATCTTTTGAGTCAGGAAGTTCTGAAAGGCCGGCATGATTGTAAAATACAGGGGAAAATCCCATAAAAGCAAATTGAGCGGCCTCCGGAACCTGTGCATTGTCATCCGCTTTTGCCGGAGCGCCATCCTCCCTGAAACCCTGCATGCATTGATAAATGATCTCAAAATCCTGGATCAGGTAATGAATGGCAGATCCACGACAGCCGGGATTCCCATCATCAGGAAGGATCAGTGCTTCAAAAGGCAGTTCCGACAACCTTTTGTCCGCTTTAATGATCAGCCGCTTCTTTCCGGTGATAAAATTCCGGATAGGTTTGATCAGGTAGAGATAGAGGATTTGTCCGGGAATTGTAATTCCACCGGGATCTGCAGATTTTATTTTCCTTCCGAACGACTGATGTGCCAGCCAGAACAATGGGCTCAGTGACTGGAAAGCCAGAAGTGTTGAATCACCTGAGGTTGCATACACAATGGCCGAGGAATCTGTCACTGCATATTCAATCATGGCCTCGTCGGGCTTCAGGTATTCCTTGATCTTACCGGAATCACCCGGTGTTGTAGCGGGCTGTGCCTCAATCACGCCCGGAATGATTGGGATCATTATCGAAGGCAGGATAATGGTCATCCATGAAAACATCTTTATCATATCTTAGCAATTAATGGTTTATAGCAGTATCATCTTCCCCATGCAGATCATCTCCTCATCGGCAATAATTTTCCAGTAATAAATTCCTCCAGGCCAGTTTTTAGTAATCAATTTGCAGGAATTATCCAGCAGTACCGTCGTCTCAAAAACACGTCTCCCCCTGTTGTCGTAAACCACAATGCTGACCGGAACCCTCTTGTCCTGGTAAACCCATTTAAATTTCACCGGGGTCCCCTGCTGAATGTTCAGGGTGGCGATCGGGGAATGCAACACAATCAGGGCTGACCGGGTAACAGACCCCACAAGCAGCTCATAATCGGGCAACGGTGTATAATTCATTGCCAGGTGTAGGCTGTGTGAATTTTCATTCCATGTTTGATGTTTCGGATTCCTGACAGCGGCAGGATTTTTCTGAAAAACCTCCGATACTATTTTTCCGGCCGGAGAATTTCCGGGTTCGTCCTTGTGCGATTGTCCCTTTGCTACAGTATCCTCCGGATCAATCACCACCATTTTCAGAATTACTCCCAATACGATGAGGTACAACAAGGAAGCTGCAATCAATAAACAGCTGAACCTTCCATCCCTCCGGTCAGGTTTCTGCCGTGCCACCTGGAATTTTTTCATCAGGTCCATCGTGCCTTCATCCTGATACAGCCTGTTCAGGCATTCATCGATGAGGACCTCTGTGCGCAAAAGCGGATTGAGTTCCATTCGTTTTATAAAGAAGGCTTTTTCCTCTTCATTCAACTCATTCTCATTGTAACGGTCAATCCAATCGTTTGTGATTTCCATATCTTTCATATTCAAAATATTGATAATACTCTGGATCATTCATGATTTTTTTTCTCAATAAACCTTTGCAGTGATATTTGCGTGCCTTCACGGCCAGATCATCCGTAAACTTCAGGAGTCTTGCAATCTCCTTATAGGGGACCTTTAAAAAGTGAAGTTCCAGGAGATGCTGGCAATCCGCCGGCAGGCTTTGAATATTCTTATACATCAGGCGCCGCTTCACATTGTTATCCTCATTGATCTCAGCTTCCTCAAAGCTATACCCCCCCCGGGGCTCATTGACTTCAAAGTCGGCCAGGAAAAGCAACCGGTATTTATTGTCGAGCCGCTGTAACCAGAGATTTTTGCAAATTGAAATGAAAAATGTCTTCAGGCTGCATTTCAATTCAAATGGCTGATTGAGGATCCGCTTATACAGGACAATCATGGCATCCTGGACCAGGTCATCAACATCACACTGATTGCCAGAGTTTTGTTTGACGAAATGCCTTACTACCGGAGTGAATTCCTGGTAGAGATAGTTGATATGACGTTGCTTCCTTTGTCGCAGGCCATTGATAAGGACTTCATCAGAATAACGTAGAATCATAATCGGGATATATATTGGTTAATCAGGGATAGTTTAAAAGGTGATATGGTTGTTAATAACTTTTTCCGGGCAAGGCGGCGTCAACAATATAAGGACAATGTAATGTTGCAAAAGGTGACATCTGAAAAAAAATATTTTTTGGATTTTTGACTGACTGTCTTCAATATTTAAAGTAAATTTATCGCCCTCACCGGATATAATTATTTCAATACCCAACTGAATGGAGAAAAAGACTAAAAGCGTTACGATCACTCAATTTGACTATGTAATCAGGAATGTCAACGATGAAGAACTTGACATCCAGGGGCACCCAAACCATTACACCGAGTTCGACCTTGAAGGGCGACCTTTGATGGAGATCAGGTACAGCAGGTCCGGGGATTTCGAAGAGAAAATTGAATATCGTTACGACCCTCAGGGCCATCTCATCCGTGAATCCTACTATTCCGAAGAGAATGTTCTGGCTGAGGAGAAAACATTTGAGTTGAATGACGCAGGCAGGTTAATGCGTGCCTTTCAGCACTACCAGGATGGATCGGTTGACACCATTGACTTTGAATACAATGCGTTGAATCAGCTGATAAAAAAAACCACAACCACCGACGAGGGAGAAATCGAACAGGTGGAGTCATTTGAATGGGAAAATGATAAAATCGTAGACCTTAAGATCCTTGATGGGGATGGTGAAGATATGGGTGAGCGATACGAAACCCAAATTAAACCTAACGAGACCCGTTATACCTATAACGAGAAGGAGCAGGTAATAACCGAGGAGGAGTTGGATGAGCATGGTGAGGTTTACATGACGGTTCACCGTACCTACAACGATGACAGCCAGCCCGATGAGGTTGAAGTGTTCATCGATGGCCGCGGAAATGCCTTCAGCAGGCATTATTTCCTCAAATATGCCTACAGCTACTTTGAATAATCACCAAGCACGGCTTCGCTGACCAGGTTGGGCAAGGTCACATTCAACCTGGGTTCCTGCACCATGGCGCGTTTTATGGCAAAAATGGCTTCGTCATTGCGGGCCCAGGCGCGACGGGCAATTCCATTGTTCACATCCCAATGAAGCATCATTTTTAATTTCCGCGCCGCATCTGCAGTCCCATCGAGCAACATACCAAAACCTCCGTTGATCACCTCTCCCCAGCCAACGCCTCCCCCATTGTGGATGGAAACCCAGGTGGCACCCCTGAATCCGTCACCGATCACGTTCTGGATGGCCATGTCGGCGGTGTAAGCTGATCCGTCATAAATATTTGATGTTTCACGATAGGGGGAGTCGGTTCCTGATACATCATGATGATCGCGTCCCAGGACGACTGGTGCTGAAATCCGTCCTGAAGCAATGGCATCATTAAATGCGGTGGCAATTTTGGTTCTTCCTTCACAATCGGCATAAAGAATGCGGGCCTGTGAACCTACTACCAGCTTGTTTTTTCCAGCTTCGCGGATCCAATGAACGTTATCGCGCATCTGCATTTCAATTTCCCGGGGTGAAGTCAAAGCAATCCCTTCAAGAACGGATGCAGCAATTTCGTCTGTAACAGCCAGGTCCTCTGGTCGCCCCGAGGTGCAAACCCACCTGAAGGGACCAAAGCCATAATCAAAAAAGAGTGGTCCCATGATATCCTGAACATAGGATGGATAGATAAAGGTTCCGTCTGATTTCATCACATCAGCCCCGGCGCGGGAGGCTTCGAGCAGAAAGGCATTTCCGTAATCCCAGAAATACATACCCAGCCCGGTTAGTTTATTGATGGCGGCCACCTGCCGGCGCAAAGATTCCTGTACGGCGAGCTTGAATTTATCAGGGTCTTTCACCATCAGCACATTCGACTCTTCAAAGGTGAGGCCTGCGGGATAATATCCGCCAGACCATGGATTATGCAAAGAGGTCTGATCAGAACCCAGGTCAATCTTCAGCTTTACTGCTGCCAGATGCTCCCACAGATCAACCACATTACCCTGGTAGGCCAGCGACACTGCCTCTTTTTTGTTCACAGCCTGCAACAGGCGGCTAACCAGTTCATCGAGGCTCGTAAACACCTCATCCACCCAGTCTTGCTGATGACGCTTTTTCACCACGGCCGGATTGATTTCTGCCACAATGGCAATGGCACCGGCAATAACGGCCGCTTTAGCCTGTGCTCCTGACATCCCACCCAACCCAGACGTAACGAAAACTGTCCCTGCAATGGCATCGGGTGTCACCTTGCGTGCGGCATTCAAAATGGTGATGGTTGTTCCATGTACGATCCCCTGCGGACCGATGTACATATAAGAACCTGCCGTCATTTGTCCATACTGGGTGACCCCGAGTGCATTGAAACGCTCCCAGTCATCCGGTTTGGAGTAGTTGGGGATCATCATCCCGTTGGTAACGACCACGCGCGGTGAATCAGGATTTGAAGGAAAAAGTCCCATCGGGTGGCCGGAATACATCGCCAGGGTCTGCTCATCAGTCATGTTGGCCAGGTATTTCATGGTAAGCAGGTACTGCGCCCAGTTTTGAAACACTGCCCCATTTCCACCATAGGTGATGAGTTCGTAAGGATGCTGGGCCACTGAAGGATCCAGGTTATTCTGAATCATGAGCATGATCGCGGCGGCGTGGATTGAACGATGGGGATATTCTAGTATGTTTCTCGCATACATCTTATAAACCGGCCTGAAACGTAACATATAGATCCGTCCGTACCTCTTCAGCTCACCGGCAAATTCAGGGGCCAGCTTTGCATGATGTTTTGGATCAAAATAGCGCAGGGCATTTTTTAATGCAAGTTTTTTTTCATCGGGCGAAAGGATATCTTTCCGCACCGGGGCGTGGTTTGCCAGAGAATCATAGGGAGGCATGTCAGGCAATTCATCCGGGATCCCCCGGAGAATGGTTTGTTTAAAATCGTGTGAATTCATATTTTTTCCTGTGATGTTCGTAATATCTGATAGAGAAATTCCCTCGCCCTGAACAGCTGGGCTTTCACAGTACCCAGGGGCAGGTCCAGCTCTGTGGCGATCTCTTCATAAGACCATTCCTTGAAATAACGTAATTCAATTAACTGGCGGTAATGCGGTTTGAGCTTGTCCACCACGTCATGCATGAGCTGGATCTTTTGTTTTTCAATGATTTTTTCTTCAGGGTCAAGACCATCTGATGGAATGTTGGAAGGGGCATCGGTGTACTCCCCGTCATCATCAAAATAATTATCAGCAAACTGAATCCTTTTATTCTTGCGCAAAAAATCGATGCAGTTATTGGCCGCAATCTTGAAAAGCCAGGTACTGAAAGCAAAGTCGGTGGTATATTGCCTGAGGTTTTTAAACGCTTTCCCGAAAGCTTCGATGGTGAGATCATCGGCATCGGTGGCATTGCTGGTCATCTTCAGCATCATGAAATAGAGCGAATCGCGGTACTTGTTCAGCAGTTCGGCGTAAGCCTGCTGATCTCCCAAATCGAGAGCCCGCTGCACCAGCCTGTAATCATGCTGTGCTTTCTCGGTGAGATGATCAACTACTTCCATCGAACTGGTTTATAAAACAAATTGGAAATCCAGGTTCCTGCATTGAATACCAGAAGAAAAATCTCAAAAACGGGGATGAAAGCCACGAGGTCTTTTTCATCAAGTTGCTTCATGCATCTTCCCATTACGAGGTACTGCAAAGCCATCCTGGCCAGGAAAATTCCGCAAACGGGTATAACCGACCAGTTGAGCGATAAAAGTAAGATAAAAAGCCCATAAAATAATACCAGGGCGAGCGCATACATCCCCAGGAGAAGTTTATGTTTGAACCTGTAATGCTGACTTGTGGAAAGATGCTTTTTTTTCTGGGTGATCCATGTCCCGAATGATTCCCTGGGATCTGAAAGGGTATAACTGCCGGGATCAACCATGATGGCGGTATTCGACTTGCGTGCCACCCTGTTGACAAAGAGGTCGTCAGCGCCGGAACGAATGCGGTAATGTGAAATGAAACCATTATTTTTATAGAAAACCTGCTTCCGGTACGAAAGGTTACGTCCAACGCCCATGTAGGGAAAACCGGCGAGGGCATAGGATAGATACTGAATGGCGATGTGAGCGGTATCAAACCGGATCAGCTTGTTCAGCAGGCCCGGGCTTTGGCGATAGGGACCATAGCCCAGCACCACCTCGACTTTCGGGGTAAAGCCTGATTGCATGCTTCTGATCCACCCTTTGGATGCCGGTTTACAATCAGGGTCGGTAAGCAGCACCAGGTCGTACTTTGCTGATTTGATGCCAATGGAAAGAGGGAATTTTTTTCCGGAGAAAAAGTTCAGATCCTCCTTGATTGAAATGGTTTTGAGATTTGGGAATCTTTCCTCCAGGTCGGCCAGCAGATAACGCGTTTCATCGTCGGAGGAGTGATCAACAACCACTACCTCGAAGTCGGGATAATCCTGTTCAAGAATGATCGGCAGGCTCTCTTTCAGGTGATGGTATTCGTTATGGGCACATATCACAACAGAAACACCCGGATGTCCTTTATCATCTGCCGGCTGCCGATAGCGGGCAAGACGCCAGAAAAAAAGACGATAAAACAGGAGAAGCAAAATGAAGATGAAGGTAAACACGCCCAGCAACACAAGTGGCAAAAACTGCGTATTTATCAGTATTTCAATCATTTATAATTTTCGCTTGATGAATGGGGCAAAGTTATTGATTCTCTCCTTACAATGGTAAGGAATGTGTAAAAATAAACCGGATGGTTGAAAAGAGAGTGTGCAATAAAATACAATAACGATTACCTTTGCCGGAATTTTCTAATCCTCACCTGATTGCAGTTCGACATATTACATCGTGATACCGGATCCTCGGCCCGCGCCGGTTTGCTTACCACCGACCATGGATCCATTGAATCTCCCTTTTTCATGCCAGTCGGCACGGCGGGCGCCGTAAAGGCATTGCATGTCAAGGATCTGCGTGATGAAGTTCATGCGCAGATCATGCTTTCAAACACCTACCACCTTTACCTGAGGCCCGGGGTCGATATCATCTCCAGGGCAGGCGGACTGCATAAGTTCAACGGATGGTCGAAGCCCATTCTCACCGACAGTGGCGGTTACCAGATCTATTCGCTGGGCGACATCCGTAAATTCACTGATGACGGCGTTATTTTTCAATCACATATTGACGGCTCAAGACACACATTTACGCCAGAAATAGCCATCGATGTTCAGCGTGAACTTGGCGCAGACATCATCATGGCATTCGACGAATGCACGCCTTATCCATGTGATGCAGCCTATGCGCGAAAGTCGATGAAACGAACTCATTACTGGCTTACCCGCTGTGTTTCCCACTTTGAAAAGACGAGATGTCCGCACGGCTATTCCCAAAATTTGTTCCCCATCGTGCAGGGCAGTGTTTACCCCGACCTGCGTGTTGAATCAGCCAGGTTCATCGCTGACCAGGGGGCATCGGGAAACGCCATCGGAGGACTTTCAGTGGGTGAACCGGCAGCCATGATGTATGAGATGACCGGGCTGGTATGCGGAATTCTTCCCGCCGACAAGCCGCGTTACCTGATGGGCGTTGGAACCCCGGCAAATATTCTTGAAAGCATTGCCCTGGGCATTGACATGTTCGATTGCGTGATCCCGACCCGCAATGGCCGGAACGGAATGCTGTATACCCGCAACGGAATCATCAACATCAAAAATGAAAAGTGGAAGGATGATTTCTCCCCGCTTGAAGCTGACGGAGAGGTCTTTGCAGATCTGCAATATTCCAAAGCCTTTCTCAGGCATATGTTTGTTTCAAATGAAATCCTCAGTGCCATGATCGCCACCATGCACAATCTTGGTTTTTATATGTGGCTGATGAAAGAGGCGCGCAAACAGATTTCACAGGGAACTTTTTCACCCTGGAAGGAGAAGATGGTGAAACAGCTGATGCAACGTCTGTAAAGAGCCAGGTGGCTCGGTTGGAGAACAAAGAAAAAATGCCAGGGAACATATTTATGGCCATAGACAACACAAAAGACCTTTCCGTCAGGCAAAAACATGTATTGCCCATACTGATCATCCTTGGCAGTTGGTTTATCATTAACCTTGTGCAGTCTGTTTTTACTGGTTTGTTTGATGACGAAGCCCTGTTCTGGATGTATGGCGAACGGCTCGACTGGGGTTTTTACGAACACCCCCCGATGGTGGGGCTCATGATAAAAATGGGATATTCCATCTTCCACAACGAACTGGGGGTCCGCCTCTTTTTCGTCATGGCCTCAACGCTCTCCCTCTATCTGCTCATGATACTTTCTGATGTCAGAAACTATCTTTTGTTTGCTGCACTTTGCCTGTCAATCGGCATTATACAGGCGGGAGGCTTTATTGCTGCCCCTGATGTGGCCCTGGTATTATTCACCCTGCTGTTTTTCCTGGTTTACCGCAATCTGATTGAACGTGATACCATCCCGCTTGCCCTGCTGTGGGGAGTGATCATGGCTGCCATGATTTACAGCAAATACAATGGCATCCTGGTGATCTTTTTCACCCTGCTCTCTAATCTGAAACTGCTGCGGAAAAAATCGTTTTACCTTGCTGCCCTCGTGGCCATTCTTTGCTTTGCTCCCCATATTATCTGGTCGTTCCGGCATGGCCATCCTACAATTTATTACCACCTGATTGAGCGCAATTTTGAACAATACAAATACTTCAAATATTTCTTTTCTTTCATTATCGGGCAATTTATCATCTATGGCCCCTTTATGGCTGCTTTTCTCTTTTGGTTCTCCTTTACGCATAAACCAGCCGATCAATTTGAACGCAGCCTTAAATTCACAGCGATCGGGATCGTGGTGTTTTTTCTTCTTTTCACTTTTCAGGGGCAGGTCGAACCAAACTGGACTGTTCCGGCCTTTCTGCCCATGCTGATCCTTACCTATAAAGGGATTGAAAAGCGATTGAACCTTCATAAACTGATCTATATCCTTGCAGCAGTCGGCTTTGTGCTGATGTTATTCTTAAGGATCTACCTTGTGTATGACTTTCTGAAATTGCCCCGGAAATTCGTTAACCTGTCTGAATTATATTACTGGAGGGATTGGGCAAAAGAGATGGAGAAGAGGGCCAATGGTCGCCCGGTTTTGTTCATCAGTTCATACCAGCGAGCCGCAAAATATTCATTTTATACAGGTAAAACGGCACATTCCGTCGATGGATTTGACGGGCACCGTACGCAATATTATTATTGGGAGGACCTTGAAAAGAACCTCCAGGGGAAAGAGGTGCTGGTTGCCGGTTACACTGACTGGATGTATATTCCAGGCAAACAGAGTTATAAAGCCAAAAATGGGGTGGTGACCTTTTGGGGTATCGCTGAAAATTTCAGATCAAACTATAACGTGACCCTTGAAACAAGGATCAGTTCATTAAAATTTCCTGCATCAACGTACGTGAAGATCCCGGTAAGAATATTCAACCCGGGACACGATACGCTGCGCTTTGACCAGGATATGGACCAGCCGTCAAACCTTGTCTATCACATTCATCTAAAAGACAAATACGTTGTTTACCAGGAAACAGCAGTAAATATTTCCCACCTGCTGATACCAGGTGCCAGCTCCGATACGTTAATGACCGTTAAAACGCCCGATGAACCCGGAAAGTATTATTTTTGGGTTTCCATTCAAACCGGCTGGATGATGGCAGGGAGGAACCAGAACTATCAGATCATGGAAATTTACTGATGCGAACAATTGATATCTACATAATAAAGAAATTTCTGGGTACCTTTTTCTTTACCCTGATATTGTTGATTTTCATTGTCATTGTCTTTGATATCTCTGAAAAAATCGATGATTTTCTCCGGCACGATGCCCCGATAAAAGCCATTATTTTCGATTACTACCTCAACTTCGTTCCCTATTTCATTAACCTCTTCAGCTATCTGTTAACCTTCATTGCCGTCATCTTTTTTACATCGCGCATGGCTTCCGATTCCGAAATCGTAGCGATCCTCAGCAGCGGCATAAGTTTCAGGAGGATGATGTTTCCCTATTTTATTTCCGCCCTGACGCTTGGGGTGTTTTCATTTTTCCTGGCCAATTTTATCATTCCCTATACCAACAGGAGCATGCTGGCTTTTGAAAAAAAATACATCAATGATCCAAAAGAATTCAGCGACCAGAATATTCACAAACAAGTCAGTCCGGGAACCTTTATTTATCTCGAAAATTATAATACACGCACCAATTCAGGCTGGAAATTCTCTCTTGAGAAATTTGAAAAAAAGGAGCTGGTCTATAAGCTGAAGGCCGACCGCATTGAATGGGACAGTTTGCGATTGCGCTGGAAGATCTCAAATTATTACGTCAGGCACATCAGCGAGATGAGTGAATCGATTAAAAAGGGGGCAAAGCTTGATACCCTGCTGCCTTTTATACCTGGTGATTTTACAGAGGATATTGAAGATGTCAAGATCATGAATTATTTCGTCCTCAGGGCCCATATAAAAGACAAGGAGTTGCGGGGCGACCCCGATGTAATTAAATACAAGGTGAAAAAATATGAGCGGATTGCATTTCCTTTTGCGACAATCATTCTTACGGTAATCGGAGTTGCGGTATCAAGCCGGAAAGTGCGTGGCGGCATTGGGTTTCACCTCGGGCTTGGGTTGGCGCTTACCTTTATCTACATCCTCTTTATGCAGATATTTACCGTATTTGCAACGTTTGGCGACCTCCCCCCCTTGATTGCCGTTTGGGTTCCCAACATTATTTTTGGCTTTATTGCATTCTTCCTTTTCCGAATAGCTCCGAAGTAAAGGGAGGCAAGGCTGTTATTGAAAAACCTCACTGCAAGCAGCGGGGAGTGCGCTCGTGGGGATTCACAGAGAAAAGGAGAGGGTATGGATTCCTGTGAAGATGTCCCCTGTTGCGGGTGATCCGCCGAAAAGACCATAAACCGCCGATCCGCTGCCGCTCATGGAAGCATAAACAGCTCCGGCATCATACATTTTCTGCTTGATTTCTTTAATTTCCGGGTGTTTTTTAAATACAGGCTCCTCAAAATCATTCTTTACCCGTTCCTTCCATTGTTCAGGGGGCAGCTGTACCAAATTCTTCAATGAAATTTCCGGGATGGCAGCAGTCACCGATGAATAAGCTTCAGCTGTGCTCACATGAATTTCAGGTAAAGCCAGCAGAAGGGTGAATCCGGATAGATCAATCAAAACAGGTTCAAACTGATCGCCCCTTTCCCGGGCAAATACCGGCCGGTTTTCAATAAAGAAGGAACAATCGCTTCCCAGTAAACGGGCGTGAGATTTAAGCTGGTCAATATCCAGCGCAAGATTGAAAAGGTTGCTGATCAGTTTCAATGCGGCTGCCCCATCTGATGAACCGCCTCCGAGTCCTGCTCCCATGGGAATCACCTTATGAAGATGCATTTTCACCTCCGGCAGGTTATGTTCGGATTGCAACAGGCGAAATGCCTTTACGCTCAGGTTTTCTTCAACCCCGCCGGGAATGTTCAGGCCCGACGATTGAAAGGCAAAGACTCCATCGGCTGCAGGAATTACTTCAAGTGCATCCGATAAAGGCAGAGGGACAAAGATGGTTTCGATGTTATGATATCCATCGGTTCGTTTACCAATGATATTCAGCCCAAGGTTGATTTTACAGTTTGGAAGGCAAATCATCGCTTAAAGGTAGTCATTTTTATCCTGTTGTTCTCATTTGGAGAAAAGAATGGCCCGGATAAATGGCCGGATCATTCTCTTCTATTTTCCGGGCAGACTTGCCGGTCTGGAAAATGCAGGGTTTGTAACAAATGAACTGTCGGTCAGGGTCAGCAGGAATGATTTCAGATCAAGCAGCTGTGCCGGGGCCAGGCGGATTCCCCGGGTCCCGATATGATGCATCAACGGGCTGATGTAAGGAGACCACACCAGGCCTGAATTGTAAAATGCCAGAACTTCATCGAGTGTTTTAAAACGCCCATCGTGCATATAGGGTGCCGTGAAGGCCAGGTTCCTTAAAGTCGGGGCCTTATAGCCGCCCATTTCCGCCTGATTCCCTGTGATAGAAAAACGGTCGCCCGGAATGGGATACACTGAATCCTTACCGTTGTTATAAAATTGTGCCGTCGTGAATAGCGGGTTTCCGTCACCTCCATGACAATGAAAGCAATCTCCTCCCTGTTCCGTCATAAAAAGCACATACCCATTCCGTTCGTTGCTGCTGAGGTTTGTCTCACCCCTCAGAAACCGGTCGAATTTTGAACCGGATGAAATCAGGGTACGGACAAACTGTGCTATGGCCCGGCCAATGTTTTTCACAGTCACCTTTTCGGATCCAAAGGCCTTTCTGAAGAGTTCTGGGTAGCCGGGGATTGACTGGAACAGTGCAGCAACCCTGTTGGTATCGCCGTGAATTTCATGAGGTGCCACAATGGCCATCCAGGCCATATCCTCAAGGTTCCTCATCTGAACAGATGGATTTTCATCTGAAACTTTACCGTTCCACAAGTATCCATGCGTTGACCAAACAAGGTTGATCATCGGCATCATGTAATCGGGCGTCGGAATACCAGTCAAACCAAACGGATGTCCGCCCAGGTATTTTGGATGGTCAATCCCGCACTCAAACGAACGGGTTTGCAGATGACATGTTGAACAACTCATCAGTGAGTCGGGGTCGGTGCGACCTGAAAGACGGCCATCGTAAAACAGGATTCTCCCCAGTTCAACTCCTTCAACGGTCATCGGATTATCCTTCGGGATATTTAAATCGGTTGGAAAAAACCGCGGAATGGCGATCGTGTAAGGGGTTGGCGAACTCACCGGATCATCGGGTTGAGACTTACTGCAACCTGCACACAGGAAAATCAGGGTACACAAACCCAGAGGGAGAACAAACTTCCCGGCCATAAAGAATCCGATGGCCGATATGATCCCCCGCAACCGCTTCCCGAAGATTATTATTTCCTGTTTCATTCCAAACGCCAATCTATCTCCTGAACGTTATTCTGATGCAATAAATTGTTGATTTGCGAAAAGTGCCTGCACCCGAAGAAGCCACGGTAGGCCGACAGGGGTGAAGGATGCACCGCAGTGAGAATATGATGCCTGGAGGGGTCGATCAGCAACTTTTTTGCCATGGCATAACTTCCCCAAAGCACAAAGATCAGTCCTTCCCGGCGCTGTGACAATTGTTTAATGGCAGCGTCGGTAAATGTTTCCCAACCA
>Ga0194039_1000409_pt1 | contig 26301 bp, 25 predicted proteins | sample JunL228m_MetaG_FD_148679 | JGI IMG/M metagenome (GOLD analysis project Ga0194039, IMG submission 148679) | Anoxic zone freshwater microbial communities from boreal shield lake in IISD Experimental Lakes Area, Ontario, Canada - Jun2016-L227-8m | ecosystem: Environmental > Aquatic > Freshwater >... | reverse complement strand
TCAGGACATGCCGCGGCAGTTGCGCATCCAATATCCCGGTGCCATGTATCACGTCATGAGCCGGGGAAACCGGCGCCAAGACATCTTCCTGGACGATGTGGACCGGCAGGATTTCCTGAAGACGTTGGCCGAGGCCTGCCAGCTAGAGATACCAGTTTGCGACCAGTGCTGGCGAGCGCCGCGCCCGTGGTGGATTGCTGGTGGGATTCTCCTTGTTCTTTTCCTTGCCTCTGGCGTCCCGTTCGCAATCGCACAGGACAAGCACGCTGACATCCCGAAGATCATACCGATTGCGATGCTCCTTCTCATGGTTGGCAGCGTCGCCTGTTTCTTTGTTGCGCGGAGGCGAGGGCCTGTTCGACTTGTTCCGACGAAGATTGACCGCGAGAACGTGCGGATTACCTTCTTCAATCGAGACTACGCCGAGAGATTTGTTGAGGCGAACAAAGAGACAGCGAAAGTCATCAATCCTTGGACGTATGGCTAACAAAATCACTGGAGCGAACAGCCGCCCCGCTTCTCCGTTCGACGCTGGGCGGAAGTTCGGAGGTGCATTGCGCGCTCCACCGTCTCCGTCGGCGGCTGTCGCTCAGTTCTGGCGTTAGGCCGATGCGTCACACGATCTCCATTACGGTTGCTTGGGTTCTCCTGGTTTCCTCCGCTCAGGCGTCCATGATGTTGGTTACCCGCGATTGGTCGGTCGACGCCGCTGGAGGTCATTACGGGTTTATCGAGACGGAGTTCGTTACGTTGAGTGGCCAGCATGTTGGCTGCGAGACTTCGGTGGCTCTCGGGCCGCTGCATTTCGAACTCCCCTGCCGAGCACCAGTTGCTATCATCCTTTGCGTCATCGCGTCATGTATCTTAGTGTGGGCTGCCGTCGTCGCGGTCTCACGGATTAGAAAGCACGGGTTCAATAATGCCAATGCGGCCTAACTTTTCACTTGAGCCGACAGCCGCCGCCCCTTCTGTTTACCGAGGCGCTGGGAAATTCATTGCTCCTGGGCTTCGCTGGTTCTCAGTCTCCGGCGGCTGCGGCTCAGTTCCGCGTTGGGCCAAGAACGAAGGCTTCCAATGAAAATCAAACTCTCAACTATCTGCTGCCTGCTCCTGGCGTGTGGAACCAGCTTCGCCCAGGGTGTCTTTGAGGCCCCATTGTCCTTAAGTCTTGGCGAATCGGCACACTTGGTCGCCGGTATTGGATACTTCCGTGTGACCGGGTCCACTGTTGATTATGAGTTGGCGGTTTACGATCTCACGGCCGGCAGCCTTTCGCCGGTCATCGCAACCACATCTTTCGAGAGCAGTTTTACGACCGGCCTCGGGCAGGTGATCACGGTTTCCGGCTGCGATTTCTTTCCTCCCAATCCGTTCCTGCCGCCGCCCGGTCCGCCCGGCCCCATCACTTGCCCGGCGCAGATGAGTTGGGCCCACTACTGGGGGGCTTTTACGCTGCCAGCAGAGCAGGTTGCAGAACTGCTGTCTGGGGGAGGTTTGCTGCGCATAGCGGGCACCTCGGGCTTTCCGTCTGGCTCAGGTGGCGAAGTCCAAGGCGTTATCTCGCTCGTTCCGGAGCCGTCATCGTTCGTCCTGTTGGCTGGCGGGTTGTTGTGGCTGATCCGATCCAAAGGCGGGAAGGTGGCCCAACCAGGCGCCGCACCGAATGGCGGCCCCGCGACGCCAGTTGGCAATTCGGGAGCCACAGAGGGGCCGCCATCGGTGAGCTGAATCGTTGGGCGGCAGGCGGCAGCGCCCGTGAGGCTCTGCCTGTAGCCTGGTCTAAGGACGAAAGAATGCCATGAAGCGAAAGATTGCCTACGTTGCTGTTTGTTTACTCGCCCTTGTGGCGGGGTGGATGCTGTTTTTGCGTTCATCACCACCACCACGTCCGCAGTATCGGGTTATGGTAAATACGATGGCGGTTACCAATGAGCTTTCGGGTGCAAGGCATGCGACTTTCCGGGTGGCAAACTCGGGACGTTACGCAGTAATGTTGGTTCCAACCTACGTCCTCGAAAACCGTTCCGGCCAGTGGCGAACTAACTTCGTGCCCAACGGAGCGCTAACGTTGGGAACAAACCTGATGGGGGTGTTACCGTTCCACCCACGGGCAAAGAGATTAGAAGCGGGAGAGTCTTGCACGATCACGCTCGGATTACCATTCGATGACTCAGGCTGGCGAGCCTCCTTCTGGTACATGACGATGTACCGCCCGTTGACTGACGATATCCGCAAATTGGCCACCCGACTCCGGTTGACTAAGAGGGAGGAGATTCAGCGAATCGTCTCAACAAGCTGGGCCGATCAATGAATGCAACGCCCAACCATCGGAGTGCAGAGGACGCCGGACTGGCGCTTCTGTTTCATATCGGGGGTCTGCGGCCCGGCGCCTCTGACTCCGGTTGTTGTTGGACGGACTCCGGCACAGCATGAATAATCCGCGAGCACTTAAGATCGTCATCGCCTTACTCGCGGTGGCTCTCTGTACCTCGCTTGGGTTTCTCGCCCGTGCCCTTTTAACCAATTTTACATGGAAGCTACAGGTCGATAGCCTTGCTGGGTATGAAGGTTCAACACGTGCAACGCACGACTTCCAATCCGGCAAAGTTCGACTGTTTGTGATTTCTGGCCGGCGCCCTGATGACGAGTTTTCCGGCACAAATGATGGGCCATTCCAGGTTTGGTTTCCCCAGTATTTTTCGGAAATTCCCACTTTTCGCTACGCGGCAGAGACCATGGTAGCAGCTTACAATAACAGGATGCGATATATGCACGAGCACCCTGAGCGGTATCCGGTTAGCACGAACACCGCAACAGGAAAGGTCACACCGTGAGACGGTGGTCCAACGAGGTCACTGGAGCGAATGCGGGCGGGCGAGGTCCGTTGCCAATCCCAATGCCTTGGGCCGCCCGCATCGCTCAGTTTTGTCGTTGGGCCGCAGGTGCCACACAGCTACCATGAGTACTCGCCGAAGACATATAATCCTCGGTATCGCCGTTGCTATGATTCTCCTCGGCTTTGCGTGGGTGGTCAGGCCGTCCGGAGAACCGACGAGCGATGGGCGGACCCTCACCCAATGGATGGCCAAGCTGGGCAGCGCTGATGGGGACGAAAATGCTCACGCTTTTGCAGCAATCGAAAGAATCGGCACAAACGGCGTTCCTTTTATCCTTCCTCGGCTCGGTGCGAGAGACTCGGCCTTGCAGTTTCAGCTCCTGGCGTTGGTTCAGCGCGCTCCGTTTCTCGATCTTCGTTTCAGCACTCCCAGCGAGCGGCGTCAGAAGGCAACGGTAGCCCTCATCCTGGCCGGTGAAGAAGCCATGCGAAAAAGCATGCCAGACCTTATCCGGCTTTCACGCGATAAGGATTCCGGTGTCAGGCTGACCGCGGTTGAGTTGCTCTCGACGTTTCCCTTCAACGACTCCGACCCGCTGCCAGCACTGAGGGCTGCGCAAGCAGACCCGGACGCTCGGGTTCGCGCTACTGCCCAGCAAACTGCAGGGTCGCGAAACGCTGTGGGCCAAGAGGTGCAGAGATTACGAGACTTACGGCCCAACCAGCCGCATGGAGCTAACAGCCGCCACGGCGGTCCAGGGCAGTTCGATAGGGTTGGCATGGCGGCTGTAGCTCATGCGGAGCGTTGGCCGTCATTGCGCACATGACATGTTCGACCCGTATGCTCACTAGGATTGACAGAGACCTCGCTTCTCGCAGCGAGCATACCCGCTGGCAGGCTGCGATTGCGCTCGGTGAGTTCGCCGAGTCCGCCCCGGATCGTATTTGGCCGCTAGCTCTCAAGCACGGATCACGTCGTCATTCCGATACACGGATGGCGATTGCGACGTGTGTGCTGGAGCACATTTTGGAGTATCATTTCGACGCATTTTTCCCGAAAGTGACCGACGCGACCCAACGCAGCCGCTGGTTTCGTGACACGTTTTCCTCATGCTGGCGGATGGGGCAGGCGAAGTTGCCACGAAATGCCAGACGGTGGAAAAGATTGGAGAGTGAGTTACATGAGGTTGACGGCTAACAAATCGCTGCAGGCAACAGCCGCTGCCCTTGCCAGTTGCGATTGATTTTATGAAGTTTGTTTGTCACTTTGTTTTCCGTCGTCCCGCTCGGCGGCTGTGCCTGAGCTCCGGACGTTGGACAACAATATGAGCAACTCCAGCATAGACGACACGATCCTGGCTGTCGCTGAGTCGGATTGGCTAAAGGTAGCACTGGTCATTGTCGATGCTGCGCGCGCTGGGGGGAGTGGCCTGCTGGATAACGACCAGGGTTATCAAGCAATTGGGAAGCGCATCGAAGTCCTCGTCCGCGAGGGCCGCCTCATCGCGCAAGGGAACCTCAAGAAGCCACGCTATAGTGAGGTGCGCCTGCCAGGGCCACTCCTTACCAAACCTGCGAGCGGCTGCGCACGTCAACTGCGAATGCTCTCCGGTATCAAATGCATCTGGGCGCGAGAGCACAACAAGGGCGCAAACGACGTCCCAACCTGGACGGATCTCCGTCCGTACCTGGGACGAAAGCCCCGCTGCCCTCAGGGAGGCACTTACACGCTGGGCCGAGTCGAAGATCCCCCGAAGTGCTCTCACGGCGGTTAACGTAGCATCCTGCCATGATGCCGAACCACAGCATGCAGCGGATCGGAGCCAGCCGTTCTGCTCAGTTTGCTTTCGTTGCTCGGCGGTGGCTGGCTCCGGCCGCTGATGCTGGGCGTTCGGCATGAGTGTCTCCCAGTTCCAGAGCTTCCGTGACCTGTTGCTTCACTGCCTGAAATGCCATGACAGCGGTGACTTGCGCGGTTTAAGGCAGGTGACATTGAGGGGGGGGGCGAGCGGCGGCGGAGGAGGCGGTCCGTTTCGCAGGTGCATTGGGGCAGCTTTAAGCTACGGTCGCCCAGGCAGCAGAGGAGGCGCGGAGGCACAGCGTATGATCCGGATACCGAACCATTCGGCTCCAGGCAAGGCCGGGATTGCGCCTCGGTTAGCAGTTGGACATCAGTGGCCCGGCCTGCCTGAGCACTATTTACAATTGATTGGACGGCTCGGAGACCCTTGAGAATAGGGGCTGGAATGGACCTTTGACCCATTCCCCTTCTTTACCCCAAGAGGGGGGCAGACGCAAATCCGGCCCAAGTCGGCCCCCCTTTCGTGATGAACGACAAGACCGCCGACGCCAGACAATCCGCCCGCCCCCCGTTTCTCTGAAAGAACCGGCTGGTCTTTTGGATTACGTGTCGGCGGCAGCGAGCCAGAATACAAGGGCGGTAAACCCGATGAACGCATCAAGGGCTGGTTTTACGAATTCCCGGCCCAAAGAATTCTCAAAATAATCTGTTCGGTTTCAATTCGGCGGCCATATATTTCAATGACATTATGAGCGATGACATGGCATTGGTGCGGAATATGCTAACGCTCCTGTTCGTTCCTTGGCTCCCCGCTGGAAAATAATTGATTTTCCCTGTTGACATACATTGCTGTTCAATGTATAAGACTTCTATGATTGCAAAAGATCTTGTGGCTGCTTCCTCTAAACCGCTCGTCCTTTCTATTCTGGCCGATGGCGAGAGTTACGGGTATGAGATCATCCAGAAGGTGCGTGAGCTTTCCGGCGGGCAAATCGAATGGAGCGACGGCATGCTCTATCCGGTTCTGCACCGGCTGGAACGTGACGGACTGATAGATTCGCAATGGAAGAAGTCCGAAACGGGACGCGAGCGTAAGTATTACTCTCTTGCTTCCGAAGGCCAAAAAACCCTAATCGCCGAACGCCAGCAATGGCTGACGGTTCACAACAGCCTATGCAAATTATGGAAACTAAAACTCGTTTCGATGTAACCGTTGCCATTGAAAAATGGCGCCTCGAAGTCGCGGCACAGCCCGGCCTCACGTCAGATAACCAGCACGAGCTGGAGACGCATCTTCGGGAATCGGTAGATGAGTTTCGTAAACGCGGTCTGAACGATGAGGAATCTTTCTGGCTCGCTTACCGGCGAGTAGGCCCGCCGCATCAGCTCAGCGAGGAGTTTTCAGCGGCGGACCCGCGCAGAATCTGGCGCGAGCGGGCGTTTTGGCTGGCGTTGGGTTATTTCGCATTCCAGTGGCTGGGTCTGCTCTGCAGGCTAGTGCTCCGAAGCGTGCTGCTCTTGATACCCGATTGGGTTGGTGTCTATGCCCCCCTCTGGTGGTCGTCTTTCTGGATGTCAACAGGAACATCAGCCGCTTTTTCTCTCGCTGTCTCGGTTCTGCCGTTCGTTTTTCTTCTCCTGCTGGTCGCACGGGGGCGGGGGGAAACGATCGATTTCGCGGCCCGCTGTCTCCTTCGATCTCGCCGTCGGCTGATACTTGTCGGCACGGTGTCAGTTCTCGTCCTGAATTGGTTGACTTTTATGTCGCTCCGGGGAAGCACGGGATTTGCCCTCTTTCTTGCGGGCGACTCGACGATCCACTATCTGGTGCCTCTCGCCGTCATAGCTTGGCTCATGCCGATACAAGCGAAACCATCGCCCGCGGAAGCTGTAACTAATTCATAGGCCGCTCGGCCGCTTGAGCACACTGTGTTCAGTTCCGCATCAGGCGGTTCCTAAGCGTTTCCCTCAAAAGGCAGGACCGAATTTCCAATCAGCAAAACTCCGCTGGCCACAAAAACCGGTGGGGCTTTTCATTTGTCGGGCTGGTCTTTACCAAGTTGGAACAACCGTAAATCCCCAGTCCCCAAGATGCGGCCCGTCCTGTCGCGGGTCCGATTGTCCAAGTTGTCATAGCGGGCGACAAGCTTGACCGTCCCGTCCCTGAGCCAGTTCCCGTCCATCCTGCCAATGATTTTTCTTTCCCGGTTTCTAATATAAATGTCGTTCATAAAGCAATGTGCCCGACTCCGTTTTCGGGAGTCGGGCGGGCAGCGATTGCGCTGCAAACGCTCGGTGTCACTCCCGTAGAACGCACGGATCTCGGCCTCGTCACTATTTAGCACTTCGAGGTGCGAGGCGACGACATTGCGCTTAAACAACAGCGGAGGCGGATCGAGTGCGGGTTGGCAACCTGCCGCAGTTCACGCCGCTTGGATTGCTCCACAATGATGCGGCCGTCCGGAGTTTGAATGGCCCGCGTGATTTCCTCCAACACCCGGCCGAGTGCGGCTGGACGCAGGTTGGCGTCATCGTCGAACATCGGATGTGCCGGGAATTGTTTCTGGAGCGCCTGGCTCAGCAACGAAGTCAGCGCCTGCTTGAAGTTCGCTGCCGCAGGAGGCTGGATGTCGCCGGTCTCATCGAGACACTGAAACTGTTCGCTCGGCTCCAACTGATGTGCGGCATCGGCTGAGTTCGCCAGTCCGCTGCCGGCGCTGTAAACCGCCTGCAAGTGGGCGACCATCTTCGCCCGGAGTTGTTTCTGCTGGGTATCGAGCAGGCCTTTGGCGCTGGCCTTGTCCGCAGGTGACAGATGGCTCACGTATTGGTCAAACCGCTCGCCCGTCAGGATATGGTCCAGTATCACGAGCCGGCCAAGTTCTTTGAGCGCGTCGTGATTCAGAAACGACGGAATCCAAACCAAGGTGCGAAAGCCCTCCTCGTTGTCGTTGCGGAATTGCTGCAAAAGCGCAAGGTCACTGCGCGGACCGTGTGGCGGCTGGTCGAAGGGGAAATCAATGATGATCCGCCATTGCTCGGCCTTGTTTTTGAACGTCTCAAATGCCTGCTCGCGGACGTTGGCATACTGCAGTTCGCACTCGCGGTCCGTGCCGCGCCAGCGGAACCGGTAGCGATGGAAGAGTTGCTGAGCTTCTTCCTTCGGCAGCCCGAATTCCTCGAATAGCAGTTCCCGAATCTTGCGCCTGCGGTTCCCGTCGTTGTCCTCCGCCTGGGCCTGCTCGATGATGCGGTCGGTATCGACATCCGTCAGTTGCAGGGTGATGCGGGGATTATCGCTCGAACCCTCCAACTTGATGACCCCGGTCGCGGCGGCCCAACGGCGGCACTTGTCTATCACCACCGTCTGTTCACGGCCGGGAATGGGGGTGCGATAGCTGCCGTGGTTCAATGCCACCAGCCGCTGCGCGTCCATGTCCTTCAGCGTTTTGACCGTGGGCGCCAGCGCGGCCAGCAACAGGGTCTTGATGATCCGGTCATCTGCGCGGAAAGCCAGCCCCTTGGGATCCTCGGGCGGCAAAGCGAATGCCTGTTCGGTGCGCATCCCGTGCTGCTGTTCGAGTACCGGGCGCAGCTTCTGTTCGTAAAGCCGCTTTGCCTTCTCGAAATCCCGTTTCACCACGTCGCTCACGGCGTCGGTGCCCTCCGAAATCACGTCAAAGATGTCCCCGGCGGGCACGATGTCGCCGAGTTTCAACCGATTCTTCTGTTCAACCAGAATCTGCAGCATTACCCGCAGGGCCGTCCGTTCGCGCTGCAAGGCAAACGACATCACCACCAATGTTTCAACCAGTGCTGGACTGAACGGATACAGCTTGCGGAACATCTCAGGATTGCCTTCGTCCGTGAGGAGGATGTCCCGGATGTGCTTCTGGACGGCCATCGTCTGGGCGAAAGCTGCGTCAATTTCCGCCTTAGCGGCCTCGCTTTTCGGTTTCAGCAGCCTCTTCTCTGCAATTGCAGGCAGGTTGCTGTCCTGCAGGCGGATACTGGCGAAGCGGGCTTCCCAATAACGAAGCACGTCACCAATGGCAGCCAATTGGGCTCCGGTTACCTGGTCGCGCACCAGGTCGGCAATTTCGCGCTGCTTGGCGATGAAACTTACCAGCGGAATGGGCCGGTCAGCCTTCGACGCCTCGACCAGCTTCACCAGCTTCTGACCTTCCCGTGCCACGAAGGAAGGGTCCGCCGCATGGCTGGCGAGCCAGAGGATTAGCTCATCGAGAAAAAGGATGACCGCATCGAAGCCCAACGCGCGAGCGTGCTGACTCATAACGGACAAGCCATCATCCAGGCTGATAAACTCCGAATTGTTCTGCGCCGCGCGGAAGAATGTCTCAACCAGGTCGGTAACGAGTTGCCGGCGGTCAGCATTATTTGCCGCAGCCATTACAGCGCGCTCGAATCGTTTCGCATCCCAGCCACCTGCCAACTCTCCCCAACCAGCCGCGGCCGGTGCCGCGGTTCCTTTGCTCCCGTTTTCCTCGCGGTTCAGCTTGGCAAAGAAGCCCTTGTCCCCCATTGCCTCACGCAGCCCCTTCGCATCCTCAAACAGCGCCTCGGCACGATAAACGGGCGGGGTGGGTGCGCCGGGATGATGGCGGCGGATGTGATCGGCGTAACCACCCAGCAGCGCGGCCTCGAGGCCCGTGACTCCGATCAGGTTGAACGGCACCAGCATGAACTTCTTGCCGCCGGTCCAGGGATTGTGCTTGGTCACCGCATCCGCCAACTCGGGGATCTCGCGGGCTGTGGCGTTCTGCTGGAGGAGGAGATTCAGCACCGCCATGAAATGGCTTTTGCCGCTGCCGAAACTTCCAAGCAAATAGCACGCTTTGCTTGTCCGCCCTTCGATCGCATCGCGCACCAGCGACAGGGCATCGTCGAAGCACTTGGCGAGTTGGGGCGTGACGACGTAGTCGCGCAACGTCTGTTCCGGTCGCTCCAGGCCCTCGGCCAGGCGGAGGACAAAATCCCCGCCGCGCACAACATCGGGCAGGTCAAAAAGGTCTTTGATGAAGGTAGGCATATCGGTTCTTGGGAATCTATGGCGCACAGGTCAAACCGAACTGTTTGGCTCCTTCATGGTTGAGAACAACCACGGCATTGGGGTCCAGCGCCCATGTCTTCGCGGTCGCATGCAGAGCGCGACGCACGGCATCCTGTAAAGGCGGCAACCAAGCCTTCTGGTGCCCATTAATAACCAGGACCAGCCGAAAGCCTGCTTGTGAAAGATCAAGGTTCTTATATTTGTCAGGCAACTCTGCCAGGGTCTTTGGATGGCGTTTAAGCACAGCAGCAAAACACAGGGTTAATCCGTTCGCAAGCTTGTCCCTAATGTCCGTGATGAACCCATCAAACTCGGGTTGGGTTTTGGGTTGCGGGGAACTTTTCTTTGCTTCCACTATCCAAACGCAAGGCGGCTCCTCGGGCGTTTCACGAATCAAAAGAAATTCGGCCATCTTGACGTCGTCTTGGATGGCCTCGTAAGTGGTGCACTTTTCTATGCAAAAGCAATCGGCTTCCGCATAGGGGCCAAAAGTCATCTCAGATTCAGTGAAGGAAATCATGGCTATGAAAGCGAGAGTGTGACTTCCTGTTCATACAGATGAATGGCTTCCGTAACAATGCCGTTGTCCGGCATTCCATCCTTGAGATCTGCCGAGCGCCATGCATCTGCATCTCCAGCAAGAACCGGGATATTCATCTTTCTTTCCTGAGCTATCAGGAATAGCTTTTTGACGACGAAGTAGGAATGACTCGCCACAAAAAACTGCATCCCCTCTGATGCGAGCACGGCCACGATGTCGAGCAGCTTGGAAATCGCTGCCGGATGCAGCGCTGATTCCAACTCGTCAATAAACACGATTGATTCAGGGTCCAGATAACGGTTGCTGAGCAACGTATCTAGAATAGCGATCTTTTTGACGCCCTCGGCCGTCACGCCGAGCGGGAAACGGTATTTCCCCTCCTTGAACTGCCAATTGCCGGCACCCTCATCATATTCAACTTTGCCTCCCAGAATCGCCTCTAGGTTCTGGCGCGATTTCGCGAAGGCTTCATAATTCCGCCCACCGCGGCCGGATTGGCGCAGAGCACGGGCCAAATCCAAGTAAGTGTCATCGAAGCCAAACACCTTGTCGGTTTCTCGCGATTTCAGAATGATGTTGTGTAAAGACAACACCTCCTTGGCGGGCAGAAAAATCGAGTTGCTGGCGCGAGGTGGGACATGGTTTTCCAACGAGGCGATCACTTTGGCGGTGTCTTTGCCAAAGTTGTAACAGAACTCATTTTCATCCTTCCACAGACGAAAGGACAAATTGGCGGATGCTCCCTTCGTGACCAGATCGCCAATTTTATCCAACTGGAAGGTCCAATAGAGTTTCTCCACCAGGATCTCGGCAGCGGTCCGTTGGTCATCGCCACGCTTGTATTCTTCTAACGTGCGCATGGCAGTATAGAGCGATTTAAGCAAAAAGGTTTTCCCACTGCCGTTTCCGCCGATCACCAGATTAATAGGGCCCAGTTTCTTCCAGGTGACCGCTTCAAGTGGTCCGAAGTTCTTCAATTCAATATTGGTTATCATGTGACGTTTTCCTTTCAGTTGTGTCGATCATCATGCAATTACAGATTCGACTGCTGCCTTTTGCGCGTTGTCTTCGCCGGCGGTTGCCATGCGAGGACTTCGTCCAGGGTTTTGCCCATTCGGCGAGCCTCTTCCTCCGCGAAGCTGCGGAAGAAATCACCCAGGCCCATGCCGTATTGGGGGTCCAGACCGTTGTGCCATTGGAGCAGCCACGGGAGCAGTTCCAGCACGCCGGCCAGCAATGGCAGCAGACGGTCATCCGCCCAGCCCTCATTGGTGCGCATGCGCTCGTAGTAGCCGGCGACGGCTTGAGCTTGCTGCAATTGGTCCCAGCCGGCCCAGCCGATGACGGGGGTGCGGTCGGCGTCGCGATTGCAGTGCGGGTAGGTGATGAAACGCTCCTTCGGCACGTCCAGCTTGCCGCGCAGACGCCAATATGGGCAGGAACGGCACCGACTCGCTCTCGACCAGTTCCACCACCAGTTCCGTGAGGTCGAAGTCTGGGCGGGCGCGGTAGAGCGCGGCTACTTCCATGAATTCCGTGTCGCGGCTGACCTTGTCGGCGAGGTGGGCGCAGGAGGTCAGCTCGGGGTTCGGAGTCCCGGCTTCAGCCGGTTCGGGTGCCGAACCGCCTGAAGGCGGAACTCCAAACACAGATTCCAGCCGGCCCAGCAGCCACTCCCGCAATGCTCGCTCCTGTTGTTCCTCCCACGGCTCGGTGTTCCATCGGCGCTTGTATTCGGGCTGCTCGATGAGCGCAATGTTGCGGTCGCTCTCGATGAGGGCGATGCGACGCTCGACGAGTTGACGATACGTCGCAGGCCAGTGTGCGGGAATTTCGGTGATGGGCGTGGAGCCGTGACGGCTGAACCATGTCGTCTCCAACTCACCCCAGGCCATCTTGCGGGCCATGACGATTTCAAAGGCGCGTTCGCCGAGTTGGAGCCGGATTTGCGACAGGTCATGTGATGCAGGCGGCAGGTTCACATCTTCCACCAGGAGGTCGTAATAGCGGTAACACTCCCAATCGAGTTCCTCTTGAATGGCAATCATCCGCTCGCGCAGCCGGGTGAAGTGAGCGCGCGCGGTCGTCATCTTTTCTTTCAGATTCGAGAGTTCGCGTTGAGCCAGTAGCGCCGCAGGCGTGTGACCTTTCATTTCTTGCGCGAGCCGATCCAGTTCTTGTGCCAGCACCAATGGTTTCTGAGTGGTGACCGGGAACTGCTTCAGCTTCGTGCTATCGTGGGCATAGCGTTCATCCCACATGGTGGTGCGCACGCGTGCTCCCTCGGTGCCGACGTGGTCACCACCTTTTGGAAAGAATACTTGTTTCATCCAGAAGCAGGCGAGCGAGCTGTTCAACAACCCGATTAAGCTCAGATGATCATCTTCGCTGGCCTGACTGGGCAGCGTGATGACAGGTGCCGTCTGCTTGAATACGGTGTCTTCACGAACCAACACAAAGTGGTTGTGAGTTGCAACATCGGCGAAAGCGATTTTGTGGCGTGCCAGGAACCGTTTACGCATGAAAATAATGAATTCATTCCACGCCAAACCGAATTGGGCAGGCAGTTTTCCGAACATCTTGCGGTTGCGCAGATTGGTCCGCAGACACCAAAGCGAGTGGTAAAAACGCGGGTGTGACTCAATGGCCACCGGCTGCAACTTTCCGTCAGACTCAGAGTAAAGGAACGGGACGCTTTCTTCGCTTTCGGCTATCCAATCGCGGACGGTATCTCCGCTACCAGACCCTCGGAACGGGACCGCGACCTTTCGCCATACGTGGTGAGGCGCAGTTAAGGCTTCGTCCTCGCCAGTGATCGCCATGAAACCTAAGTCGTTTGCTACCTTGACCAAAGTGATCTCTGTGACTTCATCCAACATCTCCTTCAACTCTGCCGCCCCACCTCCACCGATGCTCCAAGGATGCTTGCGGAAGCCGTCCCGCTCGGAGTCGGTTACGCTCACAAATTCGCTCTCGGTGCCAGGCTGGTCCACTTGCCGTAGGATGGCACCCCAAACCAGTCCGTGTGCGGGTTCATCCGGTGTTGCAGGTTCACCTTTGATTCCCATGACTGTGCGGATGGTAGGCTGGATAGGTTTTCGATGCGTTCCGAACAAGATGACGGTTGGCGTGCCGTGGCCGGGAATGTATGCGCCGGCGGTGTCGATGACGTGGGTTAGGTTCCAGCGCGGGATGAATTCCTCGATGAGCTTCTTGCCAAATTCCCGTTTCATGAAGGAATTGGCGGTAATCATGCCCACGTAGCCGGCAGACTGGGCGTCTTCGCCTTTCACGGCCAGGGCGAAGAATTGTTCCATGAAAGGCGCAGCAAGGGAGTATTTCCGGTGGCAGGACTCGAAGCGCAGGCGGTAGGCTTCGTTGAGCGCCCTATCCTTGACGGTGATGTAGGGTGGATTGCCTACCAATGAGGATCGGTTAATCATGAGCAAAGCGCCTGAGTCAGCGCCTTGAGGTCATAGTTGGGGTAGGTGAAACCAAAGGCCTCCTTGGCCCCGTGAAAGAGGTTCTGGCCGTCTATGAAGGCGATGGTTCGTTTGATGGATGGTTCGTCAGGCATAAGCAAAAAATAACCCCGCCCGAGGCCTTACGGCGCGTCGAGCGGGGAGCAAATAAAATTCACTTAACCCACGGGCACTATGCGCCAGACTGGCCCGCAAGTCACCCCCCTGGCAGCCGGTCTGTATTCGCCTCTGGCGTGCGAGAAAAGCGAAGCCAGCGCCGAGTTCCAGAATGAGTGCTTCCGAAATCTCATCCCCGTACTCGGCCCGCTTCGCGCCCAGGATGTCTGTGCGGATATGCTGGCCAATTCTCCAACACAACATCACCAGCGCGGCATTGACCCCGCGGGCAATGGTCTCGCGAGCCGTTCGGATCAATTCACAAACGTCAGGCAACCGCGGCTGGGAGACCTGTGGTTTGGAGCCGGGCGGTGGCGGTTTGACGATGCCGAGTTTCGTTTTCATGCGCGGTGTTTGTTTTGAATCCACGCCTCGTTAAGTTCCGTCCACTGCGCGGCGCTGAGGACAGGAACGGGCTGGCCGTCAAGCGTGGGCAGGACGTATTGGCCGTTCGTAGGCACAAGCACCCATAGCCCGTGCAGAGGACTGCCAGTGCGGCCTATCCGATCGCGCAGTCGGACGAGCATTTCCAACTGCTGATAACGCGCCAGCAGGCCAGGGTTCACCAGCAACAGAGTCTTGGACGAGGTGGAAAGCGCGTCCTCCACCTTCGGCATGGCTCGGTTGACGAGCAGGAGGAGACGTTTCCAATCGTCGCTCTGTCGTGATGCGGAATCCGCACGGAGCACCACGTTCCAATCGGCCCGGACAGCCTGCGCATCAGAACGCAAGGTGCGGATGACCATCTCGTCAATGTTCCGGCGATCGAGATCGAATCGCTGGAGCAGTTCCCGTTCAGCCATGAGCATTCGGCATGGTGGAACCGCCAGGACGAGGAAGGCGCCTTCGGCTGCGGCTCGACGCAGCTTGTTCTCGATGACACGGGCTTCGGCAATCTCCGCGGAGGTTTCCCCCGCCGGGGCGCTGTCGGGCGCAGCCGTCGGTTTCCGCTCAGGTAGAATGGCGCCCGTGCTGAAGGTGGATGCCTCTTCATAAGCGCGGAAACGATAGGCCCCCGCGCCTTGAGCTAGTTCGGGATGCCAAACCAGATCGAGACCACTCTCCGCCAGCAAGGTGTCGAGGTCAGGCCGGTCGGGGAGCCGTTGTGCATCCGGGTAACGGGAAAGGACGCGCTGGTGAACCTGCTGGATCGTCAGTTCGCGCACGCCGGTCAACGCATTCTGGGCGAGCATGAGGGCGCGCTTGGCCGTCATGCCGCGCGAATAGACCTCGAACTTGCTGGAGACAGCCGCTTGCGTGGAGGCATGGGCAGCGAGCGTTACCAGTGCGGACTCCGGCAGCGGTGGCGCGCCGGGCGGGACCTCGATGGCGCGCAGGCTTTCCACGACGCGAATCGGGTTGGGCAGCGGATCGAGAGCGGCGAGTTCATCAGCCTTTTCCCCCAACTTCGCGGCGTAATCGGCCAACTCCGCAGACTGCGCGACAAGGACGATCATGCCGCGGCGATGAATGAGGAATCGGGGCTGGGCCTGGTTGACTTCGGTTTCGAGACCCGCCCGCGTGACAGCCGACGCCACGGCGGAACGAATGGGTTCTTCCTCGATGGAACCGCGCGCCGTCAGCAGAGCCAGGCTGAGGTCCGCCGCAGTCATGACACCACCGTGGGACTGGACCAAGGCTGCCACGGTCTCCCGGAGGGCGGTAATTTCAGGTGTCTTGCTCCAACGCTGGCGGGCGCTATCGAGGCACTGGGCCACGAATCCTCGCGACAAGGTGAGGCGTGAGGCCACCTGCGCTGCCGCCGGCCATTCATAAGGTGAGTCGAAGCTGGAGTCATTCAGGCCGAGCAGGCATTGGAACACCTGTTTTTCCGAGTCAGGCCGCTTCTGGATGAAATTCAGGGCTTCGGGCGCGAGGACATCAATGCTGGTGGCGGCGGCTTCGCCGAGTTCCGTCGCGGTGTCGGTTTCCTTGGCGGCAGTGCGCTTGGGCACAAGGTCAGGAAACCGGGCGCGAAGGGCGGTGAATGCCTCGACGACCTCCCGGCGGATCTTGGAGCCCGGCAGCCGATAGGCGCGCCGTAATGGCACCGAGAGGAAGTCCTTGACCGTTGTGGCTCCCAGGCGGTCAATAGCCGCAATGGCCCGGGGTGTAAGGCCCAGCAGCGAGATGTTGGTTTCCGGGAGCGCGGCAGTAATGGCGTTTTGCTGGTCACCTGCGGCGGTAACCGTGGTGATAGGACTGGGTTGATCGAGGCCCTCGAAGACCTTGCGCCAATCGCGCAACATCTCCTGGGCGTTGTCGAAGCGCTGGCGGAAGTCGCGCTTAAGCGCCTTGCGGAAGAATTCCAGAAGCTTCTCGCGGATGATGGCATCAAACTTCTCGGCGTCGAGGGTGACTTCACAATCCAATTGAGCCGGGTCACTCACGCCGTCGCCCCACACGGGACGCTGGCCAGTGGCCATCTGATAAAGCGTGACTGCGACCGCATAACGCTCGGCATGGGTGTCCCAGCGCTGGGGACGGCGCAGGGAGAGGAATGGCTCGAGATAGGGCGGTGTGCCCGCCCGGATGTTGTCGGCAGGGGTTCGGGCCAACGAGAAGTCAAACAGCACCAGCCGCAACTTTCCGCCACCGGCGATGGAGCCAATGCCGAGGTTCTCGGGCTTCACGTCGCGGTGGCTGACACCCTCCTGATCGAGATAATTGACAGCTTCAAGGAGCTGTTCGCCAAAGCGTTCGAGCAGCTCAAGGCTGAGGCGGCCTTCCTTGCTGAGCCGCTGGGCGAGCGTTAACTCCCCGGCGCGCTGCATGGTGAATCCCTGGAGGCCCCCGACCATTACCTTGTCGTAAACCCGGACAACGCTGGGGTGGCCCAGTTTGGTCAGGGAGTCATATTCGTCGAGGATGCGGAAGTTGTTCTCTGGCTTGTTGGCCAGCTTGAGCACCATTTCGTGGTCGCCCTTCTGGACGAGGAAGACGATGGCGGCCGAACCGGAGCCAAAGCGTTGTTTGACCAGGAAACCTCCATCGAGTCGGTCGTTCTGTTTGGCGTCGGCGGGATTGGCCACCGGCTCCTGGCTCGGACTGGTGAACTCCTCCTCGACGCGCGCGAGCTGTTCCAGGAACTCGTCAATGGAGGCCAGGCGGACCGTGACATCCGGATGGGTGCTGTGCTCGACGAGCATCTGCAGTTCCTCTCCGGTGCCATTCAAGACCGAGGAGAGTTTCAAACCACGGTTGCGACGCAGCTTCTCCGCGAGTTCCAGCGAGGAACCGGCCGGCGGCTGGCCGGAGAAGATGTGATAAGCAATCGCACCGAGAGAGAACACATCCAGATGCTCGCCATGAAGCGTGGGGTCATTCACCAATTCGGGCGCAAGGTAAGCACGCGAGGCGTCCTCCCAGAATACATCCGGATGAACGGTGGCGGTGATTTGCGGCAGACCGGAAGTGCTGGTCGAGGCCATGCGAAAGGCCGTCTGCCAGTTGTAGAGCTTGAGACGTGGACTTGGAGAGTTTGGACCAAAGACGAGGGCGCTCTGCGGACTGAGCGCGCCGTGGATGGCGTGCTTGTCATGGGCAAACTTGAGTGCTTCGGCAAGCTGACGGACCAGGTCGAGCTTCGTATCAATGCTGAGCTGAGCGCCGCGTTGGGCGAGGAAATGGTCAAGGCGCACCGCATTGGGATCGTGCTCGAAGATCAGGGCCGGGCCGGACTCGTGCTCGGTGTATTGCTGGACCAGCAGGATGTTCTGGTGCCGAAGGTTGTCCAGGATTTCATACTCGCGGCGGGCAGCGCGCTTAAGCGTCTCACGCTCGGTGGAAGAAGAAGAGCCGGCCGCGATGTAGAGACGAACGAAGCGTTTGCTGGACGGCAGTTGGAAATGCTCTGCCTCCCAATCCTGATAGAGGCTGAGGGGATTCTCAAAAAGCAATTTCGCGAGCCGGTAATCCCCCACGCGGCGGGCACGCTGCGACTGCCGGATGCCGGCCTGTTCCATGGCGCGGCTCATGGCACGCGCGGTCGGGGCGTCGAACTGTCCCAGTGCGGTGGGGCCCAAACCGTCCGCCTCACGACGACGCAAAGCTGCCAGGATTCCAGCCCGGGCCGGCCGGCCCGTTTCCGCGGCAGAGTCACGCAGGCAAACCCGCAGGCGAGCAGTGCCCTGGAGACGGCAGTCCAAATCTGCGTTCGAGCAGAAAACCAGGGCGTCAACGAAGGGAAATCGGATATCACGGCAAGCCTTTTGCCGCGACAGGAGCGCCTTGAGTTTCTTGGCCTTGCGGTTGGCCAGGAAAAGGGGATTGTCCATCGCCGTTTCCCGACCTTCGTGGGTCCAGAGCCACGTTTGGGCATCTCCGGCGAGGACACCTGGACGCGACTTGATTTCGACCAGGAAAAAACCTTGGGGTGTGAAGACCAGCACGTCCACCTCGTTGATCGAACCGTCATCGGCAACGAACTCGAAATTCGACCAGGCGCGGTAAGGCTCACAGTCCGGCAGTCCTTGACGGATGAAATCGAGCGCCTCCCGCTCCCACGCAAACTGCGAGGGCGAGACTTCTTTCCATCTGTCGGCGGACAAAGGCATGTGTGTCAGGTGCTCGCTTTCCTGGGCTTCGATGGTTGGTTCGTCTTCCTACTCGCGAATGACTCTGATGATCTCCGTGAGATCTGGGCGGTCACCGGAGAACATTCCCTGCATCTTATCGTAGTCGGCATCAAAGGGCTTCAGGCGATCTGCGATGGAAGCAACCGGATGTTGTGCCTACCCACCAGGGCCTTGGCAATGGCGTCTGGGCTGGGAGCCAGCGTGCCGATGATCAGGTGGGATTTCGGGTAACCGTAGAGCCATCGGGCCAACCGTCGAATCGGCCCTTTGGAAACCAGCCGGGTCAAAGCCATCCCCACGAAACGGAGATCGCCGAGGTCACGAAATTCGTCTGGAGAAAACACCCACCCTCTGCCTTTGCGGCAGATTTCTGCAAAGATATTTTCTCCGAGCGTTTGCACGCCCTGATTGCATCACAAACTGTTGATAAAACAACCCAATTTTTCAACCAGACAGGGCCGGCAGCACCTCTTGTTTGACCGTGAAACAGTCGTGATGTCACCGGGCGGAGCCAAACCAGCCACCTGACAATGCTCCAAAAGTTGAAAGTGCTTTCGCAATACGGGCGCACAGTGACTCGCCATTCCATCTTGCTTCTATTGATTAAATCGATGTCGCATCTGTTTTTATCAATTCGCAACTGGCTGAGCTTTAGTCTATGCTTATGGTATGGATCATCGCGGGCGAGAAATGCGTGGTAGGAACTGAAGGAATTGGCGGATATGGACTGCGTGGGAGAAGACAGTCAAATGCTGGTGGATTGCGAGACGTTGCGCCGGGTTATTCCCGGGCTGGACCGGCTTGAAAGCCAGTGGAATGATGCGCGCGTTTCGATCGCCGCCCGCGCCCGCGGGTATTTCACGCCTGATGAGGACGACCAGGTGAGGCAAATGTTGCTGGCTTATCGCAATTACCGCGTGGCACTCTATGAAATCATCTTTCGCTGCTGGGACTACCGGCTGATTGAGCCGGCGGTGCTGCGGCTGCGCGTGTTCCTGGTCGCCTTCGCGGCCGCGCTGACGCTCTACTCGAAGTCGCTCAAAGCGATCCAGGCTTACGAGCGTGAGCCGCTGGTGCGGAAGAAGCTGAACGAGCCGGACGCCAAGTTTGAGCTGGGAGAAGGGTTTTTCGAGGAGTTGTTGCGGGCCTACAGCTCGCTGGGAAATTACCGTGGGATCATTCGCGGCGCCTGGTTTTGGCGCGGCAACCGGCGCGAGATCCAGAAACTCGCGGTGGCGGGCACGGATTGGCAGTGGCTGGTCGGTGTCATCAACAAGGAGCGCGTGGTAGTGCGGGAGCGGCTGATCGACGTGCTGAGCTGCCGGCTGCGTTACGACTGGCGGGCCTTTCTGCGGACAACCCTCCAACCTGTGCGACGGACCCGCTACAGTGTTCGCTCCCTCATCGGCAATGCGGGCGCCCACCTTCGGACCACCGGCCATTATGTGCCGGCGCTGAACACGGCGGTCGTGACCATGCTGCGTTCGCACTTGCAGGTGGGGGATGTCCTGCTGGTTCGGGCAGAGAAGAAGCTGACGGCGGCGATTCTACCCGGCTTCTGGGCCCACGCGGCGCTGTTTATCGGCACGCAGCACGATTTGGAGACCCTTGGATTGGCCAGCAATTCCTTTGTTCAGAAACACTGGGCGGAACTTGCGGCCCGGGATGCTGGTCTGGGCTGCATTATCGAGGCGATCAGTCCCAGGGTGCAGATTCAGTCTTTGGAAGGAGGGTTGTACGCGGACCATGTGGTCGTGCTTCGTCCGGCCGTGCCGGCGGAGCAGATAGCTGGCGCGGTCGCGGAGGCGTTTGGTCACGTTGGCAAAGCGTATGACTTCGAGTTTGATTTCAATATCAGCACACGGCTGGTCTGCACCGAGCTCATTTACCGCTGTTACCATCGTCGAGGCGGCATGGAATTCCCCCTGGTTAAACGCCTTGGTCGTTACACCCTGACGGGGGATGACATTGCAGACCTCGTTTTGAAGTCTCTGCTGGCGCCGACGCCGGGCCAGCCGGGCTTCAGCCTGGAGGCGCTGGCGCTCAAGATAGGAGACGGGGAGGCGCAGTTTATCCAGAAGGCTGAACTGCTCGAGACGATGCGCAGAATCCGGTCGGGCTGGCGGCCGGCAAAACTGGCGGAGGCTGTGAATGCTTAAGCTTTGGTATCGCTGTTTCCTTGGTCTCATTACGCGGGTTTACTTTGCCCGGCTGACCTTGCTGCGCCCGGAGCGGCGGCCGCAGAAAGGGCAGCCAGTCCTTTACGTCGGACTCCATCGCAACGGAGCCGTGGATGGCTTTGTCTATTACCGGTTATTGAACGAGCCGACATTCCTGATTTCGACCCAGCTCACGCGAAGCTGGTTTGCGCGGTTGTTCTTTAATGGAATTGCCCTGGCACGGAAGAAGGATGGCGGCGACCGGCAGGAGAACGAATCTGCCCTGGGGCGGTGTGCGGAGCACTTGCAGACTGGGGGGGCGCTTTTTGTGTTTCCGGAGGGGACCAGCTCGCTCGGACCGCGACATTTGCCATTTAAGAGCGGTGCCGCCTGGCTCGTTCTCGATTACCTGGAGAGGCCCGGCCCGCCGTTGCAGGTCATTCCCGTCGGTATTCACTATGAATGCCCCTGGGCCTTCCGCAGCAAGGTCGAAGTGGTGCTCGGAAGCCCCCTCTCCACTGAGTTTGCTCCGGGCGGCACTCGTCTTGAGCGGCTCAAGGAATTGAAGCGCCGCATCGCATGTGGCCTGGAGGATGTGGGGATCAATGTCGAGTCGGCCGAGCAGCAGGACAAGATTCAGCGCCTGGCCTATGCGGCGACGCTGGCGACTCCGCGGTCGTATTTCCAGTCGCTCAAGTCTCTGGAAGGCGGAGTGCCCAAGGCCATCGAGGAAGCCGAGGCGAGTCTTGAAGCGGAAAGGGCGGAGAACCGGTTGCTCTTCCACCAGGGCGTGCCGCTTATGCCGATGTCCTCGATATGGGTTTACGCGCTGGCGTTGCTGGCCTTGGCTCCAATTGTGGGGGCTGCGCTTTTGCTGAACCTGCCACCCTTTCTTGCCGCTTGGTTTGCGGGGTGGAAATTCCCGGATGGCCGGAATGTGATTTCGCTGTGGAGGATTCTCGTCGGCATCCCGTCATTTGTGCTTTGGGCCGCTGCTGTTAGCCTGGTGCTGCTCCTGCAAGGCAAGCTGCTGTGGCTCGGCCTGTATGGCGTGGTTACGTGGCTGGGACTGCAGCTTTATTACCGGGTTAAGAAACTGGCGGTCGCGGTGCTCAATGGCATTCGCTATCCGCAGCTTAGACCTCGCCTGCTGGCTTTTCGCCAGACGGTGTTGGATGCGTTGCCTGAATGAACGCGCCGGAACACATAGGTTTACCCATCGGACCGCGTGGCAAGAACGCGGCGGCGGAGTTAACCGGGTTGAATAAGGCATGGGGGCTACTACCGCACGAGGTGTTTTTCGGTATCTTCCTGCTGGTGACCTGGGTGAGGTTGGGAGTGGTGGTGGGATGGCTCAGTGGCGATGCCTTGATCTACCTGGGGCTGATCGTGCTGTATCTGGCGGCCAGTTGGTATTGTCGTTCTGGCACAAGCCCGCAGCGTTGGCGGATCGGCCTGCTCTACTATCCGCTGGCGATGAACTTCATCTTTATTAATCTGAAGTTCACCATTCCGAAGCTTCACCCAGCCAAGATGGATTCCTTTCTTAACCACATCGACTCTCTGCTGATCGGCTCCACTCTGAGCTTGCGAGTGGAGGGACTCGCGCATCCGGTGCTGACTGAGATTTTCAGCCTCTGCTACATTCTATTCTTTCCGTATCTCCTATTCAGCCTGGTCTATTACTTCCTGGGCGAATTGGACCTGCTGAAGAAATTCGTTATCGGGCTCTTTACGATCTATGGAATCGGCTTTCTGGGCTACTCGCTCGTGCCTGCAGCCGGTCCGTGCCACGCGCTGGCGGCGCAGTATTCCGTACCCCTTACCGGCGGCTGGATTACCGGGTGGAACGCTGCCGTGGTGACGCAAGGCAGCAACGGGGTGGATGTGTTTCCGAGTCTCCACTGTGCGATCTCCTGTTTCCTGCTCTTGTTTGATCGGCGGCATCGGCCCTGGCGGCACAGGCTGTATCTGTTGCCCTGTATTGGACTCTGGTTCTCGACGATTTACTTGCGGTATCATTACCTTATCGATGTCCTATGCGGTTTCGCGCTGGCAGCCTTCGCGCTCTGGTTGGCGAACCGTTTCCCTATAAAATCCAATGAAATACACGCTCCCATTCCAAAATCCCCTGGCCGCTAGAATCGAATTAAGCGGCGGGAAAGGCGCCAACCTGGCCCTGCTGACCCAACGAGGTTTTCCCGTGCCGCCAGGGTTCGTGGTCACGGCCCAGTGTTATCGAGAGTTCATTGCCAGCGGTGGCGATGTGTTGCGCGATGTCGGGAGGCTTTCTTTCGATAACGCTGGCCAGTTGCGGGCAGAGAGCGAGACCCTGCGCGCGGCTTTGCGCCAACTGTCCCTGCCAGCGGAGGCGCTCGAAGATATCTGCCAGGAATTAGCTCAGTTTCCACCCGGCCAGGCGTTCTCAGTTCGCTCCTCCTCGACGATGGAAGACCTGGCCAGCGCCGCTTTTGCCGGACAGCACGAGACCTATCTCAATTGCACCGGCCCGGACTTCATTCTGGAGAGGATCAAGGAGTGCTTCCTTTCGTTGTGGGCCGACCGGGCGATTGCCTATCGTCATCAACAGCATTTCGATCATGCGCTGGCCGCCATGGCGGTGGTCGTTCAACAGATGGTGCAGTGCGATGTCGCGGGCGTGGGCTTTAGCCTCAATCCGGTCAATGGCCAAGTGAATGAATTGATCGTGGATGCGAACTTCGGTTTGGGCGAATCGGTGGTGAGCGGTGAAGGTCAGGTGGACCACTTCGTGCTCGACCGTGCTACACGCGCGATCCGGTCCGCGAACGTGGGGCAGAAGGCCAGCAAAGTAGTTTCGAGGCCCGGCGGCACGGAAGAGGTCCAGCTCAGCGAGGAGGCAGGACGCGAGCCTTGCCTGACGCCGGCACAGTTATCGGAATTGGCCGGGCTGCTCCTGCAAGTCGAGGCCAGCTACCGCTTTCCCCAGGATATCGAGTGGGGGTTCGCAGGCGGCCGTCTGCATTTGCTTCAATCCCGGCCAATTACCACTATCCCGCCGCGGTGGACGCGGGACGAATCCGCCGAACGTTTCCCTAATGTGATCACTCCCCTGACCTGGGATTTCGTTGAGTCCGGATTCCACCGCTCGCTGAATCACTCGTTCCGGCTGATGGGTTTTCCGCCGTTCAACGGCAAGTGGTTTGGGATGCATGACCACTACATCTATGGGAACCAGAATGCTGTGGAGCTGTATGGACAGCGCGCCCCCTTTGTTGTGCGTAACGTGGAGGAACTACGCGCGCTCATCCCGAGGCTGCGTGAAGACTACCGCTGGGTGCAGCAGCTACCCGTCGCCTGGATGCGCGACCTGGATCAATACCTCATCACAATCGGCGAGTTCATGTCCGAACCGCTCGGTCACAAATCGTTAGGGGAAGTGTGGACTTTTGTGCTGAAGGTCAATGAGTATGGCGCGAACTATTTCCTGCCCAACATTGCCATCTCCATCACGCACGGGACCGTCTTCCGACTGCTCCACCTTCTGCTGAAGATGAGCGTTGGGCCGGAGGCGGAGGTGATGTTCGACCGGCTCATGGCTTACTGCGAAACCCGGACCGGGATGATCAACAAGGAGTTGTTCGAGTTGGCGGCGCTGGCACGGGGCAATCCGGAACTGGAGGGAGCGCTAAAGACGCAGGATACTCGTCCACTTGCCGGGGAAGGGGGCCTGGCCCGTTTTCCGGAATTCGAGGCTCGTTTCCAGAAGTTCCTGCGGGACCATGGCCATCGGGAGGTGGATTTCGACGCCTATTGTCCCACCTGGATAGAAATGCCCTGGGTGGTTCTGGATAATGTGAAGCTCATCCTGCAAAACCCGATGGACCAGCCGCCCGCGACCAAAGAGCGCGAGCTGAAGGTCCGCATGCAGCAGGCCGAGTTGGACCTGTTCCAAAAGCTGCCGCCGGACCTGCATTTCTTCTTCGCGGAAGTCCTGCGCCTGGCCCGCACCTACACCAGCCTCGATGACCTGGAGCACTACCAAACGACACGGTTGACGCCGGCTTTGCGCCGTGGGTTGCGCGAGATAGGGCAGCGCCTGGTGCGGCAGCAAATCCTGGGAGAGCCGATGGACATCTTTTTCGCCCGCCTTAAGCAGATCGACGACGCCATTGCGTGCGACACCCCCGCCACGTGGCAGGAGTTCGCACAAAATGTGCGTGCCCAAAAAGAGGCTTACCTGCGGGATAAAGCACGAAAGCCGGACTGGATCCTGGGCGAGAAGGAAGAAGAGCAGACGAGCGGTGACGGGCTGAGCGGATTGCCCGGGAGCTCTGGACAAGCTGAGGGGCCGGTGTTTCTGGTGTTGGGACCCGAGGATTTCGCCCACTTTCCGAAAGGCGCGGTGCTGGTGGCAAGGACGACCAACCCCACCTGGACGCCGCTCTTTTATAGCGCGGTGGCGGTGGTGACAGAAAGCGGCGGACCGCTCTCGCACGGCGCGGTTACCGCCCGGGAGATGCGCCTGCCGGCGGTGATGTCGGTCAGGGAATCGTTGAGCCGGCTCAAGAACGGCCAGCGCGTGCGCGTGGATGGCACGCATGGGAAGGTGTTCATACTTCCTTAGCATGACGTTATTGGGATCATCCCCCGTCTCTGGCGGAATGGGTCGTGAATCAGCGCACACCTATATGACAGCCTTCCTGACCGTCACCTTCGCCCTCGGCGTCATGGCAGGCGAACCGGCCCAGGAACAGACGCTTTCCGCGGCTTCCACCTGGCGGTTGCCGCGAGAGCCGAAGGCGGTCTGCTTCGCCTTGAGCCCGGACGGTGACAGCTGGTCCGTGCGACGTCTCTCAACAAACATATCGAAATCCCTCGGACATTAGAAGCTATGTCAGGAGGCAGACCGGCTGCTGGCCGCGACGGCTCTCGATACGTGGTCTCCGTCCGGATGGAATAATGCTTAAAACGCATCACCTCGCTGACCTGGTCCAGCAATTTGAGTTTCGGATTGGGAATGAACCCCTCCCGCGGCAAGGACGCCTTTTCTCTTTCAATATACGAGACCCTGTTTCTTATAAACAGCTATGGACAAGCATTGTGGAAAGCATTATTCCTTGCGAATGACGCTTTCTAACACGTCCAATATGAGGCCCATTACTGGTTAGCCGACATTGCGCAGTGCCAATATGAACACCATCACTCCATACCTCATCGCGGTGGCGGTTTTGTTGCCGCTGCTTGCTCTCATGGTCAGTTTGTATCTTTGGGTGCAGCGTCATCGCCAGCGGGACGCCGCTCGCATCAAGGTTTTGTTTGGCCTGCTTTGGTTTCTTTTGTTTGCTGTATTGGCAGGGGGCGCATGTCTGGTCATCTTCGGAAGCGGAGGCATCACCTCAGTATCGAGTGTTCTTTTCCCGCTAGCCTCGATCATGTTGGTCGCCGCAAGTATCGCCTTTCAGATTCGTCAGTGTCAGCAGAGGCTCAGACACAAATGACGACGGCTAACCAGTGCGCTGCAGCGAACCGCCGCCCCGCCGGGTAGTCGGACGGTTCGGGTGATTTGTGTTGCTGCGGTGAGCGTGCGTAGCCGCAAAACTTCTCGGCGGGCGGCTTTTCCAGGGTGCTGGGATCAGACGCGGCAGCCCACGGGGAGTTTGGGCAGGTTTCTCAAGTGCTGTTGGCCGCTTCGATGG
>Ga0194039_1000407_pt1 | contig 26327 bp, 28 predicted proteins | sample JunL228m_MetaG_FD_148679 | JGI IMG/M metagenome (GOLD analysis project Ga0194039, IMG submission 148679) | Anoxic zone freshwater microbial communities from boreal shield lake in IISD Experimental Lakes Area, Ontario, Canada - Jun2016-L227-8m | ecosystem: Environmental > Aquatic > Freshwater >... | reverse complement strand
CGCTTCACCTGACTCAACATCTAAAGTCGAGACCGTTCACCCCCATGGGTGTGAAGCATTTTATTCTTCTATATTTAGTTTTTTTAGGTGCTCTTTTTTCAAATGAAAAATAAGCAGTGCCTTATTGTAAGACACCTTTGAGGGAATAAGTAATTCGAGCGCTAGGTTGTGGGTTAATCTCTAGATTTGCCTGACGTCCTGCGAGAAAGCTCACGAGTAATCTCTCGGTTTGCTTGTTGCTCCATAAGTGTTGCCCGCTTATCGTGGGCCTTCTTACCTTTCGCGACAGCAAGCTCGATCTTTGCTTTGCCATCTTTAAAATAAATCGACAGCGGAACAAGAGTCAAGCCACCCTGCTTTGTGATTGCATTTAACTTATCAATCTCTTTTTTATGGATTAGAAGTTTTCGCTCGCGCCTTGGTGTGTGGTTATTCCACGTGCCCTCGGTGTATTCCGGAATATGAACTCCGCTAAGCCAAAGCTCACCATTTGTAACCATGGCGAAGCCATCTATAAGTGAGGCTCGGCCAGCACGAAGTGATTTAACTTCAGTTCCCGTTAAAACTATTCCGCACTCAAAAACGTCCTCAATAAAGTAGTCATGACGAGCGGCTTTGTTCTGCGCAATAAGTTTGCGTCCTACCTCTTTAACCATCGTGACCACCTCCTCTATTTATGAGAGCTCTATAAAGATCTAATAGCCAAGGGTACTTGGAGTGGTGGGAGTAAGTTTACAAATAACCTTTTTTTGAAGATAACTTACTTATTTGATGCGGAACTTTGGCCAAGTGTTGCTAAGCCACCGAGAACTTGAACGGCCTTAGTGAGAACTTGATTATCGGGGACCAAAAGATCCGGGCTAATTCCGACCTGATCAATAATACGACCAGAAGGTGTTCGATAGCGGCCGACAGTTATTTCTAACTTCGAAGCATCTGAAAGTTCAATAATTTCTTGAACAGTTCCTTTGCCATAACTCTTCTCACCAATAATTACTGCACGATTACGATCTTGGAATGCACCACTGAGAACTTCTGCTGCACTTGCCGTTGATCTATTAATTAGAACTGTTACAGGGGCTGAATCCGGATCGGCATTTGTTGATTGCAGAACTACGTCAGAATCACCCTTTCGAGAATAGGAAACTACAGTTCCTTCATCTAAAAATTGTGAAGCTACATTCACAGCTTCTTGAATTAACCCACCTGGATTATCTCGAAGATCGATAACCACCCCACTCTTATGTGGGTATTTTGAAAGTGCCAAGGCAACATCACTTGAGGTACTAGAACTAAATGATGAAATTTGAATGAAGACAATGTTTGGTGCAATTTGGCTCGCAACGACATCGCCATTTAAGACTGCGGCGCGTTGAACACTAACGCGATATGGTTTTTGATTTCTTTCAAGTTGCATTATCACCGGTGTATTTGGGGCGCCACGTAATGAAGCCACGGCAGTTGCTATCGAAGCACCATCCATTGAAGCACCATTAACTTCAACAAGTGAATCTAAAACCTTAACTCCAACTTCGGCTGCTGGTGAATGTGGTTGCACGCTAGAAACTTCTAGAACACCTGACGTGTTCTTTCGAAGCCAAATACCAATTCCGCTATAGCGGCCTTGCAGTTTCTGGTTTAAATATTGCACCGATTTACCAGGGAAATAGTTTGCCCATTGATCGCCAGTGGCTTTCAGAACTGCTTCAATTGCAGCGCGCTCAAGAACGCCTTTTGCTGGGGCACGGGTATCTCTCTTTAATACATTGCTAATTGTTTCATCGACTGTTGAATTGTGTCGATGCTGACCCACATAATCGCCAACGGCGAAAGTTAAGATCAACAGCAATGAAAAGATCGCAGCGTTTGAATTAACACTTGAATTTCGCCATGCGCTTATTAGCAACTTCATCTTGGCGAGCATTGACCAATTCTCCACGTTCGACCCTATGTTGGCAAAGTCAGCGTGTAAGCCTGATTAAATTTGTTGAATATTATTGAATATTGGGCAAGGCAGCGCTTATATGCGAGTTAAACCTGTAAATACTTACGAAGCGTAAGTATTGACGCTGTAGTTGAAACCACAAATCCTGTTAGCAAAAGAAGGCTTGATGCTACCCAGACATCGGACCACTTAAAGAATTGTGTGAAACTCAAGAGCGGGGCAACCTTTGCATCAATTAATAATTTAAAGAGAGATAACAACCCAGTCGAAACAATCCAACCAACAATCGCGGAGAAGACACCTTCTAATAAGAATGGTAATTGGATTGAGAATGATGAAGCGCCAACAAGCTTCATTACGCCAGTTTCACGCCGTCGGTTGAAGGCGGCAATACGTAAGGTATTGCTAATTAATAGCGCTGCGGTAAGCACGCTTGCTAATCCAATTGCGAGTGCACCATCACGAAGGACGCCAAGCAATTTAAAGAATTTTTCCAGAATGGTTCTCTGGTCCTGAACTGAATCAACTCCGGGACGCCCGGAGAAGGCGCTTTGAATTACGGCAAAGTTTGTCGGGTCTTTTAATTTGACTCTAAAAGATTCTGGAAGTTGATCTTGCGTCACATTCTGCGCGATTGCAGATCCTTTAAAGCGTTCTTGGAAGTGAACAAAGGCTTGTGATTGTGATTCGTAATAAACTTTTGCGACTGCTGGAAGGGCTTGAATATCAGATTCAATTGAGGTGCGCTGCGCTGGAGTTACCGGCCCACTCGCGCAAGATGCAGATTCCGATAGCGAACCACAGAGGAAGACGGAAACTTCGATCTTGTCATACCAATAATCTTTCATCACGCGAACTTGGGAGTTAGCTAGCAAGCCAATACCAAGCAGTGTCAAGGAGATTGCTACGGTAATCATCACCGCAAAAGTCATAGTTAAATTGCGGCGAAGTCCAATACGAACTTCACTAAATAAGAATCCTGCGCGCATCTGTCTGCTCCCCGTTATCCCGCATACCCATATACGCCGCGAACTTGATCGCGAATTACATGGCCATTTTCGAGTTCAATTACGCGTTTGCGCATTGAGTCAACAATCTTAGAATCGTGGGTAGCCATGACAACTGTTGTGCCTTCACGATTAATCCGATCAAGAAGTTTCATGATTCCAACACTTGTCGCTGGGTCTAGGTTTCCGGTTGGTTCATCTGCGATCAAAATTGCCGGCCGGCTCACATAAGCACGTGCTATTGCAACGCGTTGTTGTTCGCCGCCAGAAAGCTCGGAAGGTTTGCGATCAGTCTTCTCTTCTAGCCCAACAAGTTCCAAAACTTCTGGCACTTCACGATCAATCTCTTTTTGTGAATAACCGAGCACATGCAATGTGAAGGCCACATTTTCAGATACGGTTTTATTTGGCAATAAGCGGAAATCTTGAAAAACAGTTCCTACTTGCCGGCGAAGTTCTGGAATCTTGTGCGCCGCTAGGGTGTTAAGTTCTTTGCCAGCCACAACAATATTTCCTGATGTTGGCCGATCTTCGCGAAGAACCAAGCGAAGGAAGGTTGATTTACCAGAACCAGATAGGCCAACCAAGAAGACGAACTCGCCTTTTAGGATTTCAAGGTCTACTGAATCAAGTGCTGCGTGTTCTTGCTTTGGGTAGATCTTTGTTACGTTCTCAAACCGAATCACATCTACCTCCTTTACTTCTTCATAACTAAATCATGCATCACATGTGGCCACCCAAGAGCGGCCGCCCTGCAACCAATCTAGTTGACTATGAATTGGCTATGGTTGGAAGTTTAGAGAGGGCAGGCGTAATTCAACGCGAAATACGCGCAAAAAAACCTGAGAGATTCGGGTAATTTAGAAGATTTTTTGGAGATTTAAGCGTGACGTGATTTATCGAACAATTTCCAGAACTTTAATCTCGGCGTTTGCGCCACTTGATCCCGGCTTCAAGAAATCCGTCGATCTCGCCATCTAGAACCGCGGATGGATTACCAACTTCAAAATCTGTTCTTAGATCTTTAACCATTTGATAAGGAGCAAGTACATATGAGCGCATTTGATTTCCCCATGATCCGGAGTTATCGCCCTTAAGCGCATCTAACTTGGCTCGCTCTTCTTGGCGGCGGCGCTCTAATAACTTGGATTGCAGCACTGCCATTGCAGTTGCCTTATTTTGAATTTGGGAACGTTCATTCTGGCAAGAGACAACGATTCCGCTCGCTAAGTGCGTAATGCGAACTGCAGAATCCGTTGTGTTTACACCTTGTCCGCCCGGGCCTGATGAGCGGTATACGTCAACTCTTATCTCTTTTTCATCGATAACAATATGATCACTTTGTTCGACCACGGGAACAACTTCTACGCCAGCAAAGGAAGTATGGCGACGAGATTGCGAATCAAATGGTGAAATTCGTACCAAACGATGAGTCCCTTGTTCCACTGAAAGTGTTCCGTAGGCATAAGGGGTGCTCACTCGAAATGTAGTTGATTTAATTCCTGCTTCTTCTGCATATGAAGTTTCAAGGACATCCACTTTAAAATTATGACGTTCGCAATAGCGCAGGTACATCCGCATCAACATCTGTGCCCAGTCGGCGGCCTCAACTCCACCAGCTTCAGATCTAATTGTTATTAAGCAGTCGCGATCATCATATTCACCACTAAGAAGTGTTTGAACTTCTAGTTCGCGAATCGCTTTTGTCACATCATCAAGTTCGGCCCCAGCATCAGCCAGCGCTGATGAATCTTTCTCATCTTGCGCAAGTTCTAAGAGGAGTGGAACATCTTCAAGGCGACGGCGGATTGTGTTCGACTTATTTATTGTTGCCGAGACTCGCGAAAGTTTGCTTGTTACTACTTGAGCCTTTTCTGGATCATCCCAAAGGTTTGGTGCACTTGCTTCGGCTTCCAAGGCTGCAAAATCTGCATGAAGTTTGGGGAGATTTAGTACTTGTTCAATTGCGGATAGCGTCACTCTAAGTTGAGATACCTCTTCAAGGTATTCGCGCGCTGCCATGGGATAAGGGTAATGGCAATCATTTAACGATGGAACCGGCGCCGACAGTGGCAACAACGCTTATTCTCGGTCCGGTGATCTGGGAGAGCAATGGAAAATTTACAAGTGGCAAGACTGATGAGTGCAGGGTTACCGACATCTGATCAGATTCACATCGCCAGCTAGAGATATCGATTACTGCATCCCTAAGAGTTCTTTGCATAATTTCGTTTTGAATGATTGTCCTTGCAGCAGTGCAATCTAACGGAACTCTGCGTCCGCTGCTAAGCGCGCCCTCTTGATAATACCGAGCCAAATCGATGGCATGAGCCGCAGGGCCTAAAGCTGCCTCACCAATCTGAATTAATTCACGCTTAGCCAAATATGTATCAGAAATATCGAGAATACCAATCGAAAGCGTTAGGACCAGGAGAAAAAGTCCAGATATTAGTACGGAGAGTGAGCCATTTTCCGAATCAAAGTTGAAAAATTTCCAGATTGACTCCTGAAGGTTTCGTTTTACATCAATTACTTTGCTGCCCATATTAATTCCTTTCCACCGAATCTGTTCTTGATCACACATCAACTGCTTCGCCACGCATCGACACTTTCTATCACGCTTGCGGAAGCTGCCCTCTTCGAATCAAGTGAATCTATACGCACTGAAACTTGAATTTTTCCACCTGGTGTCAAGCAAGGCGTTCGTGAACACCAGATATTTATAGCGGGCGGAATCGCTATTTTATCTTTGAGAAAAATGCTATCTGCAAAAGTTTGGGTAACTACAGAAATTCGATCAGCAACTAAACTCTGAGAAGGGCTAGTTACATAAACTCTTGCAACTTGCCTCGCATAATTTCTCGCGTCAAATTGAATTTGTGAAGTTTGACTCACGGTCGTCAAGTAAATAGCAAGTGGAATAAAGAGAGGAAGTGCAAGTATGACAAATTCAACTATCGCGCTTCCCTCTTCATTCTCTACAAAATAACTATTACTAAAAAAGCGACCATAAAGAATGTGTCTCTTACTTGTGAAGCTAGGAATTTTCATCAATTACAATTCCGGTTGCATTGAATTTGTCATTCGATGCTAGCAGTGGCGTCAGTAATGGTATTTTGTGGGTTTGCGAGAGTGTTAATACTGCTCCACCGCCTGGTAGTTGAACTCGAGAACTTTTTGAACCCATTAGCGAAGTGGGTGGGTTAAGCGGTGCTAAGAACTGGCCATCGGTGTATAGCCCGGTACGTGAAATCTGACTTTGTGCAAAATCCCCGCCAATTGTTCGTCCCATTACAGATGCTGCTATCTGCAGAACGCTCAGAAAAAGAATCATGAGCGGAATCAAGACCAGCGCGCTCTCAACATTCCCAGATTCATTTCGGCGCAGCCAAAGAAATTTCTTGAACCAGCGATAATTAACCATCACCGAATTGAAACTATTCTTGCCTAACAAATTAGTTCTGACAGGACGATGAGAAAAATCCATCACCGAATAGAATTCATATTGTCGAGCGAATTTCTAAGAATTGAACTTAGGCGTGGTTGAGCAACGGTCCAAATACCAGTAACCAGTCCCGTTGTCATGAGAACAACCAGGACCCAACCAGGAACGTCACCTTTTTCTCCGTATGCCAACTCGGCGAAACGCTGCGCCCGCGCGCTCCAAGCTTCGTTAATCTTCTTGACAATCTTGCTTCTAATTAAATTTCGATGAATAAGAGAGTAAATAAGTAAACTGAACTTAGGGTTGGAAACCGGCTTTTTGAACATTTTTTCTCCTTTTGCGGACGTATGAAAAGATCTTGCCTAGATCCTTCTATTTTTCGAACTTCAATCTAAATCCAGATCAACGTCGTGTTAATAACTTCCGACTGTTAATAACTCTAGATTTATCCAATGCTTTGTCCCAGCGATAGGTAAGAGGGCCAAAGTGCGAACAGGACAGAGATAGGAAGAATTAGAAAGATGACTGGAACCATCAACGCAATCTCCGCGCGTCCAGCTGCGGTGAGAAGCGCAGCATGATGCTGCTGGCGAACTTCCTCGACTTGTCGCACAAGCACTTCAGAAAGCGGTGAACCGCGTTCGATCGCCAAAATTAGCGTGTCGCAAAATCTCCTTATGATGCTGGATTTTGTACCGGCTCCCATAATTTCTAAACTTTGCGATAAATTCAAACCAGATTGCAATCCGATTACCACTTTTTGAAAATCTTTAGCCAACTCGCCTTGAGCTCTTGCGGCAAGCCGTTCGAAAGAAGTTGATGGGCTCTCGCCAGCGGAGACCAAGACTGTGAAAAGTTCAATAAGAGATGGGAACTCATTATCAATTTGCACTATTCGACGCTTTTCAATTCTGCTTAAATCTTCTTTCTCCCAAAATAGATAACTGCCGACAAGGATCGCTAAGACGAAAATCGTTGAGAATTTTGCCCCAATAATTACAAGTAGCGCTCCAAAAAAAGTTGAAGTTATTAATACTCGCTTCCGGCGCACTGCGCTCAACTTCATTTGCGAAGAAATAGCCTGTGCTGGTCCCTTGTGCAATTGATCGCGCCGAAACGCTTCATGAAATCCTCTTAATGGATTCTGTGTTTCTTGAACCAAAATGTATACGGCAACGGAAATTAATGGTGATAGAAAGAGGAGGGAGAGCGAGAAAGGAGTCACTTGAAGACCCTTGGAACAGTTTTGAGAGTTCCTACTTTATTCATCCAAAAATAGGCCACCAGCGTTAGCCCAGCGCCAGCTAATAAAACAGTTAATCCCGAGCCACTTGAATAGGCAGAGACAGTGTTTGGCTGCGAGGCAAGTAGAAGCAATAGAACCCAAGGCGCTACTGCGGCTAAAGCTGCTGAATTCTTTACCCAACTATGTTTCGCAGTTATTTCATTCCTAAGAGCAATATCGGCGCGGATAAAATTTGAGAGTGTTCGAAGTGTGAGTGCGGTATCTCGCCCACCCGAGCTCCTCGCAAAGTCTAAGACCTCACAAACTTGATCGGCTGTACTCTCGTTAAAACTTTCTCTAATGATTTCAAGTGCCGAACTAAAAGTGGCACCCTCGCGAAGACGCAGCGCAAATAATGTAAAAATTGATTTCGTGCGATCCGGGCCGCGCTTACCCAAGTTTGCGATGGTTTCTGCCAGTGCTAGCCCAGAATGTAAACCAGAAATCAGGTTATCTAAAATTTCCGGCCAAAGGCTCTGTAATTCCAATTTTCTTGCTTCTGCCTTTCGAGCAAGAAGTGCTACTGGAATGCCAACGCAAACTATTCCAACGGGTATTCCGATAGAGATTGATCCGGTAATAATCGTCGCAACAAATAGCCCCACAAAAAAGGCGGCGACATAGATGCTGATTTTAGTTTTCATATTGCTAGCGAACTCGAGAAGTAAATAGAAGTTCGGGATCGATCAGGCCCTTTTCGTAATGATTACTACCTTCTGAATTTTCTGCGCCGATAAATCTATATAGCATCTCTAGTTCAATCCGTTCTGCTTCAATCCGACCAGTTACATGTGCGATCTCAAGAATCCTGCGCACACCATCACTTGCAATCGAAACATGGACAACCAAATCAATTGCGGCTGCAACAACTGGTGTGATAAACCTGTGGGAGATATTTTCGCCAGCGAGCAACGGAAGAGTTTGTAGTTTTGCAATTGCATCCCGTGCTGAGTTTGCGTGGATGGTTGCCATTCCGGGCAGACCCGAGTTGAGGGCTATAAGTAAATCCAGAGATTCCGCTTCTCGAATTTCGCCAACAATTATTTGTGATGGACGCATCCGGAGCGCTTCCTTTATTAAGCGGCGAAGTGGAATTTCACCATCGCCTTGCAAATTTGCGGGCCGAGTTTGCATCGCAACCCAGTCCGGTAATTTTGGCTTTAATTCAAAGACTTCCTCGATTGTTATGACTCTGCTCTTGAGTGGAACTGCGCTTACAAGCGCATTTAAAAGCGTTGTTTTCCCGGCTTGCGTCGATCCGCTCACCAAAATATTCATTCCGCTTTCCACACAGCGAGTTAGGTACTTTGAAATTTCGATTGACATAACATTTAGTGAAGCTAGTTGTGTAAGTGACTTGCCACGGACCAAGTGCTTTCTAATGTTTACTGCCCAATGCTGTGCGGTTATTTCCGGTATCGCCACGTGCAACCGACTGCCATCTGGAAGCCTGGCATCCACGAATGGATGGGATAGATCTAGTCTGCGTCCACCCCACATCAGCAATCTCTCTACGATATTTCGTACTTCATCAGCAGAGAGCGTCGTGTTTGTTAATTCACTCACGCCGCTTTTGGCGACAAATATCCGATTTGGTGAGTTAACCCAAACTTCTTCTATCGCTGGGTCATCCATCAGATGTTGAAGTTTTCCAAAAACCGACGGGGTTTGATCCGGGCCGGAAGATTCAATAGTGCGCGCATTAACTTCAACTTTTTCCACGTGCTGATCAAACCTCAAGTTACTAAATTGAGTTTTGCTTATCCACTAAGTTCGAGTTCGGAAGCACTAAAAAACACATAGAGTTATTGTGTTGGCTTTTTAAAGTAACCTTCATCAACTTCACTAACCCAACTTCCCAAAGTTGTTAGCTCCGGCCTGGAAAATAGCTGTACTTCTAGGGTTAAAATTTGGTTCGGAATTTCTACTTGTACTTCGGCCATAAATCGCCGCGCTGCAATCTCTGCGCTGGCCAAATCGCTATGCAGGCAGATCCAAAAGCCGGCCACTGCCATTCGGCTAAAAAAATCACCACCTCGAAGTGATTTGGAGATAGCTCTGGCGCCAGCTAATAACTCGCGTTCCATCTCGCTCCGGATATTTAATAACTGGGTCTCGGCAACAATTTTTCCAGAAACTGTTCGAGGCTTTTTGGTTGCTACTGGTTCGCAAAATTTAATTGTCACGATTGTTAGTGGTTCTGGTTTCCGGTTTGCAATACTTACTGCTCGGCGTAAGTTTTGGATAAAAACTGATGGCGCATTTGAACCGGTGAGCGAATCGGAAATTCCGTTATTTGCAAACTCAAGACCAGCTTTAGCCGAATCACTCCAATTTCTTGGCTCAATAAAATGGTTCACTTCTAGTTTGCTGGAACTGTTAACTTCGTTAAAGTTAGGCACCTTTGCAGGTTATTCCTTTTGTCTTGCCTTAAATAGAGGCTACCTCTCAAGGCTTGTTTCACCGGAGTAATTTGAAAATCAAAACGCAAAACTCTTTTGAGCGTGATGGGGACTTAGGTTTTCAACCGAAGTAAAGTATTCTCGGTGGACAATTAGAAGTGAATCATCAGCAATGCGCTATTGGAGGTTTAATCTTGAAGAACCAATCCCACTTTGAGCAAATCCGCAATGCCGCGATTTGGCTTCTCAGACTGGAATCTCTCGTTCTCTTTGGGCTTGTTCTTTATCTTGGTATTGCTGCGCTTACTTCCACAGTTTCGGCACCAGGTGCTTTGGTCGGTGAAATGATTTTTGGGCTACTTGGATCGGTTGGGCTATTTATTTGTGCACGTGAGTTTGCCAAGGCAAGTGCGCGCGGGCGAGCGCCAGCGGTTCTCGCTAATTTAATTGCCCTCGGAGTCTCCTATTTCATGATCACCGGAAAATTATTAGTTGTGGGAATTCCCCTTGCGATCCTCGCTTTTGTTACTTTTCTGGCAGCGCTCTTTGGATATCGCGAATAGTTGAGCTAGCGGCTCGGTCTTGGAGAGCACCTGGGTAGATCCAACGAATATCCAACGAATATTGCGCTCCGCATCACATAATCCACTCGCATATGGGAATAGTCCAGGCTCGCAAGCCCTATTAGACTTAGGTCGTAATCGTTGCAACAGGATGGGCAACAGCATTGATCGTTTCTAGGAATTAGGAGCATCGCAAGTGTCAGCTACGGGAGCTAATACACCAGCGAATCACTTCGGCGGATCATTTGGTCCAAACGAGTGGCTCGTCGATGAGATGTATGAGCGCTTCCAAAAAGATCCCAGTTCAGTTGATAAATCCTGGTGGGAATTCTTTGCTGATTACACACCAGCTGGTTCTGCGCCCGCAAATAATATTCCGCCGTTAAGTAGCGCACCAAAGGGTGGCACACCACCAATTCCAAAATCAGCACCTAGTTCAACAAGTGCAAATATTTCGGCTCCTGCTGCGCCAACTCAAGTTGCTGCACCAGCGCCAGTAGTCGCACCAATTCCTGCACCAGTCGCACCACCTGTTGCTTCCGCACCTGTTGTTGCTAATACGCAAATTGCGAAACCAACGCCAACGCCAGCAGACCCAATCGTTAAGCCGATTCCAACTCTTGTTACTCCTGGCGCGGCAACTCTCGAACCAATTCGCGGAGTTAGCGCTCGCGTTGTTCAAAGCATGGAAGCTTCGTTATCAGTACCAACGGCGACAAGTGTGCGAGCAATTCCAGCAAAATTGATGATCGATAACCGAACTGTAATTAACAATAATCTTAAGCGCGGCCGTGGTGGAAAGGTTTCCTTTACCCACATCATCGGTTACGCAATGATAAAAGCGATGCGCCAGATGCCAGAGATGAATGCTTTTTATGGCGAGATTGATGGCAAGCCAGCAATTGGAAAACCAGAACATATCAATTTAGGAATTGCGATTGATTTAGCAAAGCCAGATGGCTCAAGGCAACTACTTGTCCCATCCATCAAGGGCTGTGAAGAATTAGATTTCGCACAATTTTGGGCTTCTTATGAGGACACGGTTCGCAAGGCACGAGGCGGCACGTTAACCGTTGAAGATTTCGCTGGCACAACTGTTTCTCTAACAAACCCCGGAACAATCGGCACCGTTCACTCGGTTCCAAGATTGGTTCAAGGCCAGGGCTTAATTCTCGGCGTTGGCGCAATGGATTACCCAGCCGAATTCCATGGCGCAAATGAAGAAACATTGGCAAACCTTGCAATAAGTAAAGTCATAACTCTTACCAGCACTTATGACCATCGCATTATTCAAGGCGCACAATCTGGCGACTTCCTGCGCCGCATTCATGAAATTTTGCTTGGTGAAGGTGGTTTCTACGACGAGATCTTCGCAGCACTTCGCATTCCTTACGTTCCGATTCGTTGGATGGTTGATGTTCAATCACCAAGCAACGCGCAGGTTGGTAAGAGCGAGAGCATTAAGGAACTAATCCACGCTTATCGCACCACTGGTCACTTAATGGCAGATATTGATCCACTCGAATATCACCAACGCAGCCACCCAGATTTAGATGTTGCAACACACGGTTTAACGCTTTGGGATCTTGATCGCGAATTCCCAACCGGCGGTTTTGGTGGAAAGCCAGTAATGAAACTTCGCAAGATTCTAGGAATTCTGCGCGACTCATACTGTCGAACAATTGGCGTTGAATATATGTATATCGAGAATCCAGCAGAGCGTGAATGGATTCAACAACACGTTGAAGTTGGTGCACCTAGAACTCCACGCGAAGAACAACTTCGCATCTTGCGCAAATTAAATAGCGCCGAAGCCTTCGAAGCATTTCTCCAAACTAAATATGTGGGACAAAAGCGCTTCTCACTTGAGGGCGGGGAATCAGTAATTCCATTGCTAGATGTGATTATCTCGGCTGCTGCCGATAGTTCACTCGAAGAAGTTTGTATTGGTATGCCACACCGCGGCCGCTTAAACGTTCTGGCAAATATTGCTGGTAAATCCCAAGGACAGATCTTCCAAGAATTTGAAGGCCACTACACCGAGAACCAAGTGCAAGGCTCTGGCGATGTGAAGTATCACCTCGGAACTTCTAGCGTCTTCACGGCCGAATCTGGTGCCACAACAAAGATTTATCTAGCCGCAAACCCTTCACACCTAGAAGCAGTTAACCCAGTTCTTGAAGGTATCGCTCGCGCCAAGCAAGATAAGTTAAATATCAAAGAGATTTACACCGTACTACCAATCTTGATGCACGGTGATGCTGCATTTGCTGGACAAGGCGTAGTCGCTGAAACGCTAAACCTCTCACAACTCCAGGGCTATCGCACCGGTGGAACAATTCACATTATTGTTAATAACCAAGTTGGATTTACAACTTCGCCAAACGCTGCTCGTTCCTCAACTTACTCAACCGATGTTGCCAAGATGATTCAAGCACCGGTCTTCCACGTTAACGGAGATGACCCAGAGAGCGTGGCACGCGTTGCCCACCTAGCCTTTGAATATCGCCAAGCATTTAATAAAGATGTTGTGATTGACATGGTTTGCTACCGTCGCCGTGGCCACAACGAGGGCGATGAACCAAGTTTCACACAGCCACTCATGTATAAATTAATTGAGGCGAAGCGTTCTACTAGAAAGCTTTATACCGAAGCGCTAATCGGTCGCGGTGACATCACAATTGAAGAAGCTGAAGAAGTTCTGCGCGATTATCAAACACAACTTGAATCAACATTCAATGCGGTTCATAACGTGGAACCTGATACTTCAAATAAGATGCCAGTTCCAGTGGCACCAGCACCAGAGAGCGTTAACACATCACTTGATGAAGCAACGTTGCGCAAGATTGTTGCCACCCAAATTGCAACGCCAGCAGGTTTCACAATTCATCCGAAATTAGTCCCGCAATTAGCAAAACGTGTTGAGATGTTAGATGAAGGTAGCGTCGATTGGGCCGCTGGTGAATCACTTGCGATGGGCTCGTTGTTGCTCGAGGGCCATCCAATTCGCCTTGCCGGTCAAGATGTCCGCCGCGGCACCTTTAGCAATCGCCATGCAGTAGTTGTTGATCAGAACACTGGCGCAACTTGGACACCACTTCGCGAACTTATCTCTGATGAAAACCAATTCTTCGTTGTCGATTCCCTACTTTCTGAATATGCAGCTATGGGCTTTGAATATGGATATTCAACCGAGCGGGCAGATGCCCTTGTAATGTGGGAAGGCCAGTTCGGAGACTTCGCAAATGGCGCCCAAACAATTATTGATGAATTCATATCTTCAGCGCTGCAAAAGTGGGGCGAGCGTTCTTCACTAGTTCTTCTGTTGCCACATGGCTATGAAGGCCAAGGTCCGGATCACTCATCTGCGCGAATTGAACGTTATCTCGCACTGTGCGCGGAATTAAATATGACTGTGGCCCAACCTTCAACACCTGCTTCCTACTTCCACCTACTTCGTTGGCACATGAAGAATCCAGCCCGTCGTCCGCTTATTGTCTTTGAACCAAAATCAATGTTGCGTCTTAAAGCTGCCGCATCAGGCATGAAAGATTTCACAACCGGAACATTTAGGCCAGTAATTGATGATGAGAGCGTTGTTAACGCATCCCGAGTTATTTACTGCTCTGGCAAGGTTTATTACGATTTAATCGCCGAGCGCGCTAAATTAAATGAAACATCAACGGCCATTGTTCGCGTGGAACAACTTTATCCATTCCCGGCCGAGCAATTTGCTGCAGTTGCTGCCAAGCATCCACAAGCAAACCTACTTTGGGTGCAAGATGAACCGGCTAACCAAGGTCCGTGGCCATTTGTTGCGCTAAATACGCAAGAAATTTTAAATGGTCGCACGCTACGTCGAGTTTCAAGACGCGCTACTGCAAGTCCAGCTACTGGATCTCATCATCTGCATGAAGAAGAGCAGAACGCTTTAATGTTTGAAGCATTCTCTAGATAATTTAGCAGGACAAGCTAGTTTTAAAGTCCGGTGGGTTGGGCAACACCTTTTCGATAACGAAATAAAAGAACTCCTCGTACTTCACTTGAAGTAATTGGACCCCAAGTTCGCGAGTCTGTTGAGTGAATCTTGTTATCGCCTTCAACCCAAATTCCTAATTCGCTTTTACCAGGGAGCGCTTCAATTCGGATCGCGCGCTTAACTTGTACGAAATCACTTCCGATAGCGGAATTGCGTTGTATCAAAATTACTTTTCCAATTAAACGTGAAGCTTTGCCCGAAACTTTAGATCCCATCTGGGTTATTGCGGGCATCGCGGGAATCGAAATATTTCTAAAGAGCAGCCAATCCCCATCGTTATAGGTAGGCGCCATAGAACTTCCGGAAACACGTATCGCCCCAACTCGCAGAAACGATAGGCGCGGGTGAGAGTGCGAGCTTTTCATAGGAGTAGTACTCTCTCACAGTAAGGATACGAGATGAATTAAGTTGTCGAAATAAGTACTATTAGAAACTAGTAAACCGCTTAGAACCTAGTAGAAATCGAGAATAATGATGTTTAAGAGCTTAACAAATAGCCTTACCAATATTTTTGCACCAGATGCAATTGCCTTTGCGCACTGCGATCTTCCATGCGGAATCTATGATCCAGCACAGGCAAAAATTGAAGCACAATCAGTTAAAGCCGCTATGGAGAAATATGCTGCTTCAACTGATGCAGATTTCAAATCTCGCGCAGTCGCTGTGAAGGAAGAGCGTTCAGAATTAGTAAAGCACCACCTATGGGTTCTCTGGACTGATTACTTCAAGGCCCCTCACTTTGAGGCATACCCACAACTTCACGTGCTCTTTAACGAAGCAACCAAGCTTGCTGGAGCTGGCGGAACCAAGGGATCAAATGATGTAGCAGTTGCAGATAAGTTGCTTGCAAAGATCGATGAGATCTCCGAAATTTTCTGGGCAACTAAAAAATAATCAGTAGTAAAAGTAATTAGTTAGTTTGGTGCCGGAGGAGTTTCCCCGAGAATGCTCTCGGCCGCGACTCTGGCACCAAATGAAACTCGATCGACAAGTTTGCGAAGTACCACACCGGATGCGACTAATTTACTTCCGTGATGAACTTCCACACTGAACTTAAGCAAAGACCCATCAACCTCTACACAAGTTGCATGTGCTCTAATTTCGGCGCCAACTCCAACCGATAGATTCGTAAGTAAATTTATTTCAGCGGTGACCGTAGTTTCACCAGATTCCATATGCTCGGCCAATGCAGCGCTACAAGCCCCCTCGAAGATATTCACGAGTGTTGGTGTTGCAAGAATTGGTAAATCATTTAACGCTTGGGCAACCGAGGTGTCGGCGGGGCGAACAGTCAGGGATGCCATTCCAATGGCTCCGCGAACTGCATCACTATTCATAACGGTTAACTTAGCGGGAAATCCCGTCTAATCTCGTGAGTCGTTTCAATTTCAATAAGTGTTTCGCCATTGATTGTTGTCTCGGTACGACGGTATTCGGTGATCACTTGGGTTGGATTCGACATCTGCGCAGCGAGCAGAGCGGTCTGAGCCGCAATTCTGCGGTTTAACTCCTCCGGAGCTTCTTCACAACAGCTTGAAGCCAACAGGTTCTTTAATTGATTTATAACTCGGCTCTCGTGTTCCATCTCAGTCCGGCATGGCGGACATTGCTGCAGGTGAAGTTCAAGGGCTTGTGCTTCACTCATATCTGAAATTTCATTATCTATGAAGAGGAAAAGGGCTTGGATCACGCTCTCGCAATTGCCGCTATCAAAAGGACCAAAATTATTAGGAGTCATTTTTTGCCCTCCGAATTCTTAAGAAAGCCCCGGTCCTTGGCGTAATCCATTAAAAGTTCACGCAATAGTTTGCGACCACGATGCAGACGAGACATCACAGTGCCTGCAGGAATTCCAAGAATTTGGGCAATCTCCTTGTAGGCATAACCTTCAACATCTGCATAGAAAACTGCCAACCTAAACTCTTCTGGAATCTCATGAAGGGCGCGCTTCACATCGCCATCTGGAAGATTCTCAAGTACTTCATCTTCAGCAGATTTTCCTTCGTTGCTGGTATGACTTGCAGCGGCATGGATCTGCCAATCTTCTAATTCACCATCAGAAATTTGTGGTCGGCGTTGATCTTTGCGATAGGTATTTATAAATGTCGTGGTGAGAATTCGATACAACCAAGCCTTCAAATTTGTGCCAGGTTCAAATTGATGAAACGAGGTAAATGCCTTGGCATAAGTATCTTGAACTAAATCTTGCGCATCATGCGGATTCTTTGTGTAGCGAAGCGCTGCGGCATAAAGTTGATTTGTATATTGCATGGCATCTCGCTCAAAGCGTGAAGTGCGATCGCCAAGTGACTCTGTTGCAAGAGCGCCGGCGCGTGCTCGAACTTCTAGAGCGCCCTGGGCTGTATTCCCAGAGTTTTCTAAATCGTCAATCTTTTCCGACTTTTCAGATTTGTTGGAGGCCATTGGCCACAAGGCTACCGCCACCTATGCCTGCCTTCCTGATTAAATGCGCACTACGCTGCTTATCTAATCAACCTCTCAGGTTGGTGCTTTATTCCCTTTGATTTCCGATTTATTCCCTATCCATTCCCTTCCTTGAAACGCCGCGGCGCCTAAAAAAGCGTTTCTGGCTCCCCCAATTCAATCTCTTCGATCAATTCTGGGCCGTTGTTACGGGTGGCATTTACCAGAGTTGAAACTGGATGGGCGGCTAGGCCGGCAGCTGGATCAGATAACTCCATTAGTGATCTAACTTCGTTTACATCGGCGAGCTCTGGACTTAGCCATAGATCCCAACGATCGGGCGGAAGAAATGTGGGCATTCGATGATGAACAGTCGCCAAAAATCCAACAGCTTCTCTGGTGATGATTGCAGCGCTCTCAAATATTTCGCCATTTGTATCAACCCAACGATCATAAATTCCAGCAAAGGCTAACGTTTTATTTTCGGTTGCCGAATGAATATAAAACGGTTGCTTAGTTCCGTACCTACCAAGTTCAGTTGCCCATTCGTAATAACCCGTTGCCGGAATTAAACAACGACGAGATTTAAATGCATTTCGAAATGTTGGCTTCTCGTGAACGCTTTCAGCGCGCGCATTAATTGCTTGAGATTGTGAGCGCACTGCCTCAGTGCGATCTTTACTCCAGGGCGCGATAATTCCCCAGGAAACATTTGCAAGTTCACGCGCGTGATCTTGATTAGCTCTAATGACATTTATCTGCCGAGTTGGGGTTATGTTCCAATCAAAAGGCAGCGCACTTCCCGTTGCGCCAGCGGTGATTTCAAATTCTTCAATTAATTCACTGGGCAATTTCGAGAGGGCGTATCGGCCACACATGGTCACAAGAATAGCGGGTAGGCTTGCGCACTAGGACGAAGGGAATAACAGCAGAGATGACAGCTGGTAATACATCGGGTGCGCATGAACTTTGGCCTGCGCCCTTTCGCGGTACTAAACCGATCTCAGCAGCAATTGTTATCCCTGGTTCTAAATCAGCGACAAATCGCGCACTAATTTTGGCAGCCCTTGCCGCCACGCCATCCATCCTGCGAAAGCCACTTCACTCGCGCGACTCCGCGTTAATGATTCAAGGTCTGCGCGCAATAGGTTGCCAGATAATTCAAGAACCAAATGGCGATCTAAAAGTTACACCTGGAAAATTCTTAGGACCGGCAAGTGTTGATGTTGGAAATGCTGGAACTGTAATGCGCTTCTTGCCACCTGTTGCGGCGCTAGCAAATGGTCTGGTTCATTTCGATGGCGACCCACGGTCACACGAGCGGCCACTTGGCCCAGTAATTTCGGCGCTCGAAGATCTTGGTATCACGATTGAACATGAAAACCAATATCGCCTGCCGCTAACTATTAATGGAAATGGCAAAATAAAAGGTGGCCATCTAGAAATTGATGCATCCTCTTCTAGCCAATTTATCTCGGCGCTATTGCTTATAGGACCTGCAACAACGCAAGGTATAACGATAAAACACATCGGTGCCTCGTTGCCATCTGCTCCACATATCGAAATGACAATTCTTATGTTGCGCCAGTTTGGTGCCAAAGTTGAAGTAATTTCCGATGGCGCAAACTCGCATCAATGGAAAGTTTGGCCAGGTGAATTACAGGGCCAAGATTTAGTCATTGAACCTGATCTATCTAATGCCGCGCCCTTTATGGCAGCTGCGATGATCTGTGGTGGCGAAGTTGTAATAGCCGATTGGCCAAAATCTACTGCGCAACCTGGCGATCAATTACGTAATATCTTTACCCAGATGGGCGCGCAAATAACTTTTACTGATCAAGGTTTGAAAGTAACTGGAACTGGTGCAATTCACGGCATAGATGTTGATCTACATGACGTTGGCGAACTAACTCCTTCAATTGCTGCAGTTGCGGCGCTGGCGGATTCACCTTCAACGTTGCGCGAAATCGGGCATCTACGGTTGCACGAAACAGATCGACTTGCCGCACTTGCAACTGAATTGAATTCACTGGGCGGAGATGTTGAAGAAGAAGCAACCTCGCTATACATCTCACCAACCCCGCTGCACGCAGGTATTTTCCATACTTACGATGATCACCGGCTAGCAACTGCGGGAGCAATGCTTGGGCTGGTCGTTCAAGGGATTCAAGTAGAGAACATTGCAACTACCCAAAAAACGTTGCCAGATTTTCCTGGTGCGTGGCTGGATTTATTGAGTCAGATTAATAAAAGTCAGGAAAACCTTGGCAAGTAACTCTCGCGACCTCGACGAAGATGATGTTAGGTCAAGACCAGCACGCAGCACTCGGCCGCGCACCAAAGATCGTCCCGATTACAGCAAAGCAAAACAAGCACTAGTTATTGCAGTTGATCGTGGTCGAACAACTTGTATAACTCTAGATTCGCAGGTAGGGAACAGCCAGACAGGGAACAGCCAGGCAGGGAACAGCCAGGGCGATGAAGTAATCACGGCGATGAAATCGCGCGAACTCGGCCGTAAATCTGTTGTTGTCGGTGATGTAGTTGGAATTGTTGGCGATACAACCGGTGATGCCGGAACGCTGGCTCGCATTGTCACTGTGTCACCTAGAAAAAATTCCTTAACAAGAACGGTTGATGACAGCGCCGAGATGGAACGGATGATTGTTGCAAATGTCGAGCAAATGGCGATTGTTATTGCCAGCGCCAACCCCGAACCTCGACATGGATTCGTCGATCGCGCTTTAGTTGTTGCCTTCGATCAAGGCATAAAGCCAATTATCATCGTGACTAAATGCGATCTTGCTGATGCCAAAGAATTTTTAACTTCATATGATGATCTAGAGGTCGAGATTCTAAAAACCCAGCGCGGTGCTGATTTATCACAAATTCGAGCGGCGCTTAGTAATAAGAAGACAGTTCTGCTTGGTCACTCGGGTGTTGGTAAATCAACTTTGGTAAATGCACTTGTTGATTCTGCAGATCGTGCTACTGGAATTGTTAATGAAGTCACTGGTCGCGGGCGTCACACATCTTCATCTGCACTAGCGCTTCGGTTAAATCCACTATCGCCAGCAGAAAATAAATCTGGTCTGCGGGAAACTGGATGGATTATTGATACACCCGGTGTGCGCTCCTTTGGCGTTGCTCACATTGATAGCAAGCGCGTTATTGGCGCCTTTACTGAATTCTCCGAAGCGATCGAACATTGCCCAAAGAACTGCTCGCACAATGAAGAGAGCTGCGCCCTTAACTCTTGGGATCTTGATGCGACAAGTAAGTCCCGTTTGGAGAGCCTGCGCCGTTTAATGCAGGCTTGATAGGCTCGCCCCGTGAATAAAATTTCCAGTCGAGAATTTGATTTAGCGGATGACCTAAATCTTGCAATTGAGCTTGCCGACATTGCAGATGCGATCTCCCTTGCAAGGTATCAAGCGCTCGATCTTGTAATTGAAACTAAACCAGATTTAACACCGGTAACCGATGCCGATAAGGCAGTTGAAAGCGCGATCCGATCAGAATTAGCCCGCCGCCGTCCTAATGACCTAATTGTCGGCGAAGAATTTGGCAGGCCAGACTTAGTTGGCGATAACTATTACTGGGTGATTGATCCGATTGATGGCACAAAGAATTATTTACGAGGCGTGCCTGCATGGGCCACTTTAATTGGGTTAGTAAATCCAGCAAATGAAGTTGTTGCAGGTGTTGTAAGCGCACCCGCTCTCGGGCGACGCTGGCATGCTGCTTTGGGTAGCGGGGCCTTTGTTAAATTTAATAACGAATCAAAGAAGATTTCAGTATCTAAAGTTGCAAAACTTTCCGACGCTTCACTCGCTTACTCTGATTTAGTTGGTTGGGGCGATAAGCGTTCGGCCTTTATTGATTTACAAGAACGCGTTTGGCGAACTCGTGGTCATGGCGATTTCTGGGCCCATATGTTGGTTGCCGAAGGCGCGGTTGATATTTCGGTAGAACCAACACTTGCGCTCTGGGATATGGCAGCGCTCGACATAATCGTTCGCGAAGCCGGCGGCACATTCACCGATCTTTCTGGCAAGCCTGGGCCACATGGCGCTGGTGCAATTTCAAGTAATGGGAAATTGCTAGCCGAATTTATTACAGCGATTGCAGGTAAGTAATTTGAAAATCAAATGGCAATCCTTCTTAGATAACTACCCAACGCATAAAATTCTTTATATCCTCGCAGCCTTGGTGCTTCTACTTGTTATTGTCTTGCTAGTAATCCTTTTCAAGAAACCAAAAGAAGGAAAATCCAGCCATAAAGTGAAACCAGTTCCAAAATTCGAAGAGGTATTCGAAGTTGAAACGCAGGTTTTTGAGGCGAATCCTTACCCAGCAGATTCAGATGCCCTGATGGAAGAGGCAACGCTTAAAACAATCACGGCAACGCTTTTAGTTGGGCTCGCTGATTTCTTGGCGAAAAGTGTCGAGAATCCAAGTGATCAACATAAGAGCATGCGAGCCATTGGAACACATTTGGCGGCACAAGGAACTACGCCGATTGCATTTACACAGTGGAGCCAATCGCCTGTGCAAGGAATTGCAGCCAAGATCATCGTTTCTGGAAAGCCTAGAAATGTAATTCTTGGACCTTCAATTGCAATGGCTAGAGCAACTGCAAATTTTCTGGAATCAATATCGACCGCCGTCGCAAGCGCGCAAGCAAAAGGAAATAACGTTTATGTATTAGCAGTGGATGGCCTGGCGTATGGCACATTTGAAGTCAGCCATAGATTGCAAGAAGTTACTGAATAAGTAACTTCTATTTAGTGCTAGTAGCGGGGACAGGATTTGAACCTATGACCTCTGGGTTATGAGCCCAGCGAGCTACCGAGCTGCTCCACCCCGCGTCGGTTTCTGCAATCTTAATAGAAAGTCTGCAATAACCCAAAACGGAGTATTGCTTAACTACTTTCTACTATTTCTGTGCGTTAATCGCTGCAGCAATCGCTGCTTTCAAGCGATCCTGTGCCTTGCCATATGCAGTGAAGTCACCCTTCTTAAGTGCAGCTTGTGAATCAGCAAGCGCTGATTGTGCACTAGCAAGTGCGGAACGAAGTGATGAACTCATTCCAGAAGTTGAAGTATTTCCACTTGTAGTTCCACCAGAACCAGTCGCAGATGGCGCAGTGCTATTAAGTACTGTTCCAGAGTTTCCACCAAAGACTTGATCTAGTGCGCCTTGGAGTGTGTTATCAAATCCAATTTGATCACCGAAGGAAACTAAAACTTTTTGAAGTAGCGGGTAAGCAGATGAGTTTGCAGTTGCCCGTACGTAAACCGGCTGGACATAAAGTAAGCCACCACCGACTGGAAGTGTTAGCAAGTTTGCAAGCACAACATCAGAACCGCCTTGACGCAGTAGTGAGAGCGCCTGGGCAACTTCTGGTTTCGCTTCAAAGTTTGAAGCAACTTGTGATGGACCTGAAATGTTTGTGGAACGTGGCAATTGCAAGACCGTAATTTTTCCGTAGTCCGGACCGTTATCAGAGTTCACAACAGCAAAGGCAGTTAGGTTCTGACGATTTCCGCGTGGCACGAAGGAAGTTGTAAGTGAGAATGCTGCAGCTTTTTCGCCAGGCAATTTCATGGTCATGTAATAAGGAGGTTGAACTCCGGCATTTGCGCCAAGTGATGAAGGATCAGTTGGTACGCGCCAGAAGTCTTGGCCACCGTAGAAGGCGCCAGCTGTTGCAACGTGATAAGTGCTGAGTACATCGCGCTGAACTCCGAATAGATCTTCTGGATAGCGGATGTGATCAAGCAATCCTGCTGACATTGCACTCTTAGGCTTCACAGTTCCTGGGAAAGATTTGCTCCAAGTCGCGAGAACTGGATCTGAGGTATCCCACTGGTAGAGCGTGACAGTTCCGTCATAAGCATCGACAGTTGCCTTAACCGAGTTGCGAATGTAATTGACTGTCTTATCTGGCAACGAACCTACTGTTGCAGAATTGGTAGTAATTGAATTCGTAGTTGCGGCCGCAAGGTTGGTGCGCTTGGCATTTGGGTAACCAGCGCTAGTTGTATAGCCATCAAGGATCCAAATAACTCGGCCATTAACAATGGCCGGGTAGATGTTGCCATCGAGAGTAAGCCAAGGTGCAACCTTTGCCACCCGATCCTTAGGATTTCGATTGAAAAGAATCTTTGAATCAGAGTTAATTAAGTTTGAGAGAACGATGCGTTGTTCTTGATATTTAATCGCAAAGAGCAAGCGGGTAAAGAGTGAGCCCATTGGCACGCCACCAGAACCGGTATATGTGTAGTTCTTCTGCCCATTCGCAGATTTATCATCTGGATAATCGAGTTCGGTTGGGGTACTGGATTTGGCGCCACCAATAATTGAATAATCCGGAACATTCTCGCCAAAGTAAATACGTGGTTCAAATTTTCCAAGGCCAGTAGTTGGTGGAATATCGCCAACCGTGAATGATGGTTTTCCATCAGCATCAATTGCATTTCCAAGCGCCGATACAAAGCCAAAGCCGTGGGTATAAACCAAGTGGTCGTTAATCCAGTTACGGGCTGGGTTGCCATTAATATTTAATTCGCGAACCGCGACAATCGCATCACGCTTAACGCCGTTAACTTTATAACGATCAATGTCGAGCGAATCTGGGAAGGTGTAATAAGGCTTGATCTGTTGAAGCTGGCGGAAAGTTGCCGGCACAACATTTGGATCGATTAATCGAATGTTAGAGATAGTTGAAGCATCGTTTGATAATTGCCCAGCAGATGTCGCAATGGTTGCCTGGTAATCCTTGACGCTCACATTTCCTAGGCCATATGCAGCTCTGGTTGCATCGATATTGCGCTGAATGAATGGCGCCTCTTTTGAAGACTCACTTGGCTTTACTTGAAATTGTTGAATCGCTGCGGGATAAATACCGGCAATTAGAACTGATGCGATAACCATCAAGCTGACGCCGGCTGCAGGAAGGACCCATGAGCGACGAATTATGTTTGCAAAGAATAAAAGCGAACATACAACAGCGATACCAGCGAGAATCGCTTTTGCTGGCAGTACTGCATTTACATCGGTGTAGGTCAGACCAGTAATCAAGCGACCTTCACGCAGCGAGAGTGCATAACGGTCGAACCAATAAGCAACAGCCTTGATTAGTACAAGTACGCCAAGTAATACTGAAAGCTGAACGCGCGCGGCTACTGTGGTGCGATCTTCTTGAACCTGAAGGCGAATTCCGCCATATAAATAATGGACAACGGTAGCGGCCAGGATCGTTAAGAATAAGGTCGAGATCGCCCAGCTGATTAGAGATTGATAGAACGGTAACTTAAATGCGAAGAATGAAATATCTAAACCAAATTGGGAATCCTTGCTACCAAATGGCGTGGAATTTTTAAATTGCAGCCAGGTATCCCAAAGGCGCATTCCAGAGTTGCCCGAGAAATAAAATAAGAAAACCGCAATAGCAACTAGCGCCCATTTGCGGATCGGTTCTAGCTGTGCGCGATAGCGTTCTAAATTATCTGCCTCAACCGCTACTGGAACATAAATTGGGCGATTGCGAAATGCGATGTAAACGTTTGATGTGATGATTGCTGAAGTAAGTAATCCAAAAGCCAAGAAGAGCGTGATCTTGGTTTCTAATATCGTCTTCCAAACACTTACGAATTGCACTGATCTAAACCAGAGCAGATCAGCATAGAAACCGCTGGATCCAATCAGAATCGCTGCGATGACTGCGAGAGTTATTAGAGTAAAACCAAGTGGTCCAATTTTTGGCCGACCGATTGGGCCACCAGATCTTGGTCCTCTTGGGCCACCTGGGTTTGAAAAAGGATTACCTGGAAACTGAAATGAACTCATAGCCCCACTCTACCTATTTCCGATAGCTGTTTCCTATTGGTCTTTCCTATCTGTCTTTCCAGCGGGACTTTACGGTGGGTGCGCTAGCAGTGGTAGGTCGCAGCGAGGCTGCTGTCAGCAAGACCGTGAACCGCTTCTAGAAGCGATTTAACCGCAATTATCTGCGGGGTCTTCGCGCTCTCCCCGACCGGTGCAATCTTCTGCTTCAAATCAGCCAAGTCTTGGCAATTGTCTTTCGGCATTAAGAAGATGTCGGCTTTGGCACGCTTTGCTGAAATATATTTTTGATTTATTCCACCGATCCGACCAACCGCACCATTTTCCGAAATTGTTCCAGTTGCCGCAATCGCACGACCACCAATTAAAGTTGGATCTTGCAATCTGGATACAAGTGCCACACCAAATGCCAGACCGGCACTTGGGCCGCCAACATCTTTTAATTTAAATGCGATATCACTTGGTTTCCACGCAAGAGGTTTATCTGGGTTTAAAGCTTTAATTAAATTCGCTGCTGCCAACGTTGCATTCTGTTGCGATGATGACATCTGGCGGGCACCAATTGCTTGCTCTGCTTTATTCGAGGTACCTGACTCATAGACTGATGAAAATGGTACGACCGTCTCGGAACCCAAAATCCACGCGATCAAAACATTTATCCCAAGTGGTTTTGAGTTTGGGCTATTAACAAAGACTGAGAGTGAATATAACTTTCCAGAAGTCGGCTTTAAATCTAGGCTCGCACCTTTTGCGACTTGAATATTTGAGCCGAGCAGATCAGATACTGGACCAGGTTGAATAATCGCAAAGGGCAGCGGCATAAATAGCGCTAGAGCTAGTGCTATTGCAAGAAAAATTGCTGGTGGTTTTGTGACGAACTTGATTGGCATTTAGTTAGATGCCCGTGAATTAATCTAGTTGCTCGGCTTGTTGATTGCCGGCTTGTTGATTGCCGACTTGTGCATCCGGTTGCTTGGAAACAACTCGAACGCCGCGAAAGCTATCTTGGAAACTCTTAAAGTTGCCCACCGAGCGATTGGTCTCATTTGCATACTTATCAGCGAACTTGGAAACCCAGACCACGTAGATAATCGCACCAAGCACGGCACCGATTGGAATAACCCACCAGATCAACGCTGCGAAGGCGTTGCCGCCCAGAGCGAGATTTATGGAGTTCATGGGCCCAGCCTAACAATTTGCTGGGGGAATTTCTCGCCTCCCAAATCGGGAAGTTTTTTGAGGAAGATATGGTTACCTTTATGTTGGGAACTGTAGGTACAAGTTGGTACTAGTAGAGAGAAAGAAAAACTTAGGGGGCGGCACATGAGTGGAAATTTTGGCTTCGGGCCAACCAATCCAGATGAT
>Ga0194039_1000405_pt1 | contig 26388 bp, 16 predicted proteins | sample JunL228m_MetaG_FD_148679 | JGI IMG/M metagenome (GOLD analysis project Ga0194039, IMG submission 148679) | Anoxic zone freshwater microbial communities from boreal shield lake in IISD Experimental Lakes Area, Ontario, Canada - Jun2016-L227-8m | ecosystem: Environmental > Aquatic > Freshwater >... | reverse complement strand
CCCCCGCTGCTCCCCACAGTGAGAATTGCTGCCACGCACAGGTTCATTTTGATTCCAGTCCCAGGAACTCCAGTCCGTCGCTGTTCAGCCTGAACCGCCGGGCACGCACAGCACTGCGCGCGCCTTCCTCGTAGTACACAACCAGCACCGTCCGGTCATTCAACTCAACCGTTGACGGGTAGGCGCCAGGGGTCTGATCGACTGTGTACGGACCTTGCCAGGTCTTACCTTCGTCGCGGCTGACGTGCAGGGCCGTCAGCGGCAGGCGGTGGACCATCAAAATCTCCCCAGTGCTCAAACGTGTGAAATGCGGGCAATGGGCGGGGAAACCGATGTCTTTGACCGGCGACCATGTCAGGCCGCCGTCCGGGCTCGTGGCAAAGTGCATGTTCACACGATCGCCGCGGAGCGCCGCGTAAAGGTCCCCATTCTTGAGCAAAACAAAGTCGGTCTCCGCATCGAGCCGCACGCCGCTGCCCTGGCCGATTGGGATGGGCGCGCACCAGGTTTTGCCACCGTCGATCGATCGGATGATGCCACCGCAGGCGGTCGTGCCATCTTCGCGATACACGCCCAGGATACGGGTGCCATCTGGCAACTCACGGACAGGCGCCGAACTGGGCCATTCCGGGGCCACTATCTGCGCCTCAGTTTCCCAGGTGGCGCCGCCATCGCGGGAGGCAACCAGGCAAGTGTCGCAGCGCGTCTTGCCATCCGGCTGTGGGCGATAAGTGAAGAAACTGCATACCGCCGCGCCATCGCGCATCTGGGCGATGTGGGGATCGCGATCATCGAACGGACCGTCGAACAGGATGCGTGGCGCACTCCAGGTGCGGCCCTCATCCCTGGACCTGACGCAACAGATACGCCCGCCTTTGGGGCACTCTTTCCGCGGCAATGACACGTGACCATAGCCCGCATAAAAAACGCACAGCAAATCTCCGTTCTTCAGCCGGCAAACGTCCGGGAACGCCTGGTAGGTTAAAGCAGGCTCACCCTGGGAGATGACCTTCGGTGCTGTTGATTGAGTGCGAAAAGAGTCCTCTTCGAGCCATGCCCGGTTCAGCCGGGTGAACGTGATGAACTGGTAACCACGACTCACGCCCCGTTCCCAAAGCACTCCGAGGGTGTGGTCCTTGAGCATTGTCAGGTCAGAGTAAGCAGCGTAATCTTCTGAGATCAGCCGGCCCTGGCTGAAGGTTTGGCCTTCGTCGTAACTGGTCAACACGCGGAGTTGTTTTCGCGCGGCTTCCTTTGGGCCGGTCCAGAGCAGCCGGTTGCAATCCTCGCCGTCGCTTTTGAGGGTAAACCGCTCCAGGGCGCAAGCAACTGGTGCGACTGCCATGCCTGGTCGAGGCTGTCCCCAGGTGGCTCCGCCATCGGTGCTCTGGGCGAACCATCGGTTCGACCCCGTTTCCTGGCGAATGTCCATGAGAATCCGTCCATCCGCCAGTTCCACTACTTGACACTCATCACCGCCTTGTGGTCCCGGCACGAACCGCCCGCGCTGCCACGTCCGTCCGTGGTCGTCCGAATAAATGGCAAAGGTCGCAAACGGCGTTTTCCACATCGGAACAAGGAGACGTCCGGTGCGAGTCTGAATTGCCCCACCCGGGCCGGGCACGCTGGCGCGCCAGCCAGGGTCTTTCATGTCTCGCGCCGTGGCAGTCAAATCCAGCGGCTCGGACCAGGAACCGCCGCTATCGTCGCTCCATCGGGCCACGGTCTGCATGTCGTCCGTTCCCGGGCGCGCGGTGTCGGTGCTGCGTCCGGGCTTCGCGCGAAGATACATGACCCACATCCGTCCGTTGGTCCGATCGACGAGTGTAGCGGCATTTGCGGCCGACCAGAACTCGCCCGGATCCTCGAGAACTTTCATGGACCGCCACGTTGCCCCGTTGTCGGTGCTGCGCTTATAGACCAGATCGATATCCTGCTTATCGGCGCCAGGATCACCCGCATTGTATTTTCGGGCTTCCGCAAATGCGATGAGCGAGCCATCCGGAGCCGCCTCGATCGCCGGGATGCGATAGGTGTGGTAGCCGTCCTTGCCCGAGATGAAGACATCCGTGTGAGTGAGCAAAGGTTCACCGTGAGCGGCCAATGCGATTGACCAGGCAAGAGCCAACGTTCCGACAAAGTGATAGTTCATAATTGTGGCAGTGGACGGTTTGGATGCCCGTATCCGCCCGACGGTGAATCAAAAGAACTCGACGGCACCCGCCGGGGGCGGCGCGGCCAGCCAAAGTCTTCCATTTGATTGCTTACGCGCGTCGGCTCGGTCCAGCAGGTTATCGTGTCAAACCGTGATGCCATATCCGTTTGTACGGGAATGCCGTGTCAGTCTCAAACTAAAATACTGCCTGCGCGAAGAGGCGGATTGCGTCCCGTCAATATTCATCCGGGAAAATCGTGCCTGCATGTCTTGATGGCACACAAATGGCTGTAAACACCCGTAAAAGTTAAAGCAAAACGAACGTCCATGAATGACAAGACACAAAAATGAGCTTGGATACATCGTCCTCCAGCCTGTTATCGTCCGCCGGCCTGTTTGATTTGATCGTAATCGTCGTGCTGGTGGTCGGCATCCTCTGCGGCCGCAAACACGGCATGTCCGAGGAATTGATCAAATTGCTGCAATGGCTGGCGATTCTCTTCGGGTGCGCGACGATTTACCAATGGGGCGGCCAGAAGTTTGGGGAATACACCGGGCTGTTCGGGCAGCTTACCCGCTATATCCTGGCCTATGTCGTGGTGGCCGTGCTGATTACGCTTCTGTTCGGTCTGATCAAACGCGGATTGGGCGGCAAGCTGGCGGGAAGTGATGTTTTTGGACGCACCGAATATTATTTGGGCATGGTCTCGGGCTTGCTGCGCTTTAGCTGCATGTTGTTGGTCGCTCTGGCGCTGTTAAACGCCCGCTGTTATAGCTCCACCGAAGTGCGGGCAATGCAGAAATTCCAGAATGATGTTTATGGCAGCGACTTCTTCCCGACGCTGTACTCCATTCAGCACAAGGTCTTTGATGAGTCCATCACCGGTCGCTGCATCAAACAAAACCTTTACTTTCTGCTGATCACGACCACGGAGCCGGATAACAAGGAGGTCCACATGAAGGACGCGGTTCTCCCCTGACAGAAAAACTCGGCAAGCCGGGTCTTTAGTCGTAATCTCTCGCCCAAACCGGGATTAAGATTACGTTTAAGATTATGGCTGGCCTGTTTTCTGCCGCGACCCGCGAACAAATCCGCGCTGCCAGCGACATCGTGGATGTGATCGGGTCGTACTTGCCGCTCAAGCGAGCCGGAGCCAACTTCGTCGCGCTCTGCCCGTTTCACAAGGAGAAGACGCCGAGCTTCAACGTCAACCCCCATCGCCAGATCTTCCATTGCTTCGGCTGTCATAAGGGCGGCGACGTGTTCACCTTCGTCAAGGAATACGAGAACATTGACTTCCCGGAGGCGGTGCGCCGGTTGGCGGACCGGGCGAAAATTCCGCTCGAGTATGAGAAGAACGCGGGGGAGCAGCAATCGCGGCATCTCAAGGAAAGGCTGTTGCAAATCCACGAGCAGGTAGCCCAGCGCTGGCAAAGCGCGCTGGCCAATGAAGCCAGCGGCCAAATCGCCCGCGATTACCTCGCCAAACGCGGGGTGCCGCCGGAAGCCGTGAAGCTGTTCCGACTCGGCTGCGCTCCGGACTTGTGGGATGACACCGTCAACTGGACCAAGAGCAAGGGCCATGAACTCGAGTTGGCGGAAAAGGCGGGCCTCATTCTGCGCAAAGAGGGCACCGATAGATATTACGACCGCTTCCGCGGACGGCTCATGTTCCCGATCTGTGACGAGCAGGGGCGGGTGATTGGTTTCAGCGGGCGCGTTCTCTCTGGCGACGAGAAGACCGCCAAATACGTCAACTCGCCCGAGACGCCGATCTTCACCAAAAGCAAGGTCTTCTTCGGACTCGACAAATCCAAACGCGCAGTGCTCGATGCCGGATACGCCATCGTGTGCGAAGGGCAGCTCGACCTCATCGCAGCCTTCATGGCCGGGGTGCAGAACATCGTCGCGCCCCAGGGCACCGCGTTGACCGCCGATCACGCCCGGATTCTCAAGCGTTACGCCGAGGAGGTGGTCCTCTGTTTCGATTCGGACGAAGCTGGGCAGAATGCCGCCGTGCGGTCCCTCGACAGTCTGCTCGCGTCCGGTCTCGCCGTGCGCGTCGCCGTGGTTCCCGCACCCCATGACCCGGACAGCTTCATCAAAACGTCGGGTGGCGCCGCGTTCAAGCAGCTCATCGAGCGGGCGGAAGGGTTCTTCGACTTTTACCTCAATCGCCTTCGCGCAACCAACGATGTCTCGACGGACAAAGGCCGATTGGCTGTCTTGCGCGGCATGGCCGAAGCCGTTCACAAGACCGGCAATGTAGTTCTGATCGACAAATACGCCCAGAAGACCGCGCTGCGACTGGGCGTTACGCCGGACGCGGTCCGCGCCGAATTTCGGAAGCTGTCGCGGGCGAGCCCTGCGCCGCCCGATGCGGATGAGGAACCGGTCGCCGACAGCCCTGCGCCGCAGCCGCCCTCGACCCATGAATACTGGTTGTTGAAGCTGCTGCTGGCGCACGATGAACTCGTGGGGTGGGCCACGTTGCATTTGGATCCGAAATGGGTGCAGCATCCGCTGGCGAGGCAAATCATTTCACAGCGACTGGCCGCGCATGGCAACCAAACATGGAGCAGCCTCGCCAACTTCTTCCACGAGTGTGAGGCCCCGGAAATGCAGAACCTCATTACCGAGACCACGGCGGACGAGCGCCCGATCCCCAATCCCGATCAGCAGCTTTCTGATATCGCGCTCCGTTTGCGCAACCAGTTCCTCGACCGCCAGATCGCCGTTCTGCTGCAACGCGCGAACCAGCCCGAAACCGCCGAGGATGAACGGCTCGATCTCTTGCGCCAGCAGCAGGAGTTGCGGCGGCTTAAACGACAGCCTTTGGTTCCCATCGCGGCGAGTTAAAGAGAGTTAAGTTCAAGCTGGTTTTGACGAAGATTTGCTTTGCCAAATCTGTCGAGGTTTCCCAGAATAACAGGCTAAATCTGATGGTGAAGAGCGGAGTGCGCACCTTTTACAACATCCTATTTACGATCTTTTTCGTGCTGTCCTCGCCCTATTACTTTGTGCGAATGCGGCGGCGCGGCAATTGGCGGAAAGGCTTTTCCGAGCGGTTTGGCAAATACAACACCAAACTCAAACAGGCCCTCACCAATCGGCACGTGATCTGGATCCACGCCGTCAGCGTCGGCGAAGTCAATCTCTGCACGCACCTCATTCGGGCCCTCGAACCGCGCATGCCAAACCTCAAGATTGTGGTCTCCACCACCACGACCACCGGCATGGCCGAACTACACCGCAAACTCCCAACGCACATCAGCAAAATCTATTACCCGATTGACCGCCGCGCCTACGTCAGCCGCGCCCTGAACACTATCCGCCCCGAAGCTATTGTGCTGGTGGAAGCTGAAATCTGGCCCAATTTTCTTTGGCGGGCGCACCAACACGGATGGCCCGTTTTTCTGGTCAACGCTCGTTTATCCGACCGTTCGTATCGTGGTTATAGACGCTTCTCGATTTTGTTTAAGCCCCTGTTCGCCTTGTTTGCCGGCGTCGGCGCGCAAAACGAGGCTGATGCCGTCAGGCTGCGCGCACTGGGTTGCCGCCCGGAAGCCATTCAGATCGTCGGCAACCTGAAATTTGATGCGGCGAAACTTGACGAACATCGGTTGCTGAACGTTCCCGCTCTGTTTCGCCAGCTCGCCGTGCCGCCAGGGGCGCGCATCCTTGTCGGCGGCAGCACCCATCCGGGTGAGGAAGCCATTCTGGCCGAGCAATTCTGCCGCTTGCGCGCGCGCTTCCCGGATTTGTTTCTCGTGCTGGTTCCGCGCCACTTTGAACGCAGTCAGGAGGTCGGCCGCGAACTGAGGGCGCGCGGAATAAAGTTCGTGTTCCGCAGCGAAATCATGTCTCACTCGGAGTTCCAGCCGGGCGAAATCGATTGCCTTCTCGTCAACACTACAGGTGAGCTCAAATACTTTTACGAGCACGCCACCGTTATTTTCATCGGCAAGAGCCTCGCCGCGCAAGGCGGGCAAAACCCGATTGAGCCTGGCGCGATGGGCAAAGCGATGGTCTTTGGCCCGAACATGCAAAACTTCGAGGAAGTCGTCCGTCGGTTCCTGGCGCAGAACGGCGCCGTCCAGGCGCGTGACGCGGCGGAACTGGAGAAGGTTTTGGGCGAACTCCTCGCGGACGAGCGGCGCTGCGAAGACTTGGGGCGCAACGCCCTGAAAGTCGTGCATCAGAACCTCGGCGCGATCGACCGCACGGTCGATATGATTGTCAAGCATCTCGATGACGGCGAGCTTTACGTCGCGCCGAGAGACTAAGCCGGCAAGCCGTCAGAGTATTGGAGCGTTGAAGCGCGAGAACCGCCGGCAGCCGCCTGGCCAATAGGGAGCTGACGCTTTAGCGTTATACGGCTTTAACGCTTCAACCGTTCGCGGTTAGCTCAGGATTCTGCGTCCTTCATCAAGGAAAATACCCTTGAAATTCATCTCCAGCGCCTGCGGGTTGGAAGCTTTGCTGAGAGCTTCCTCCTCGCTCACTTTTCCTTGCTTCACAAGGTTGAAGAGCGCTTGGTTGAAGTTGATCATTCCGTCGTCGGTGCCGGTCTCGATTGCCGCCGGCAGCTTGTCGAGCCGGTTTTCCTCGATCAACTTCCTGACGGTCGGCGTGTTGATCATGATCTCGAGGGCTGGGGTCATGCTGCCCGCCAGAGTGGCGACCATGCGCTGGCATACGACCGCTTGCATCGTGCCAGCGAGCTGCCGTCGAATCTGCTCCCGCTCGTCGGCCTTGAAGAAATCCAGAATGCGGCTGATGGATTGCGAGGCATTGGTGGTGTGCAGCGTGGACAGCACCAAATGGCCTGTGTCAGCCGCGCTCATGGCCGAAGTAAAGCTAACCGAGTCGCGCATCTCGCCGATCATAATGATGTCCGGATCCTGGCGCAGAATGTGCTTGAGCGCGTGATGAAACGAAAGCGTATCCAAACCGACTTCGCGTTGCTCGACGACGCATTGGTTGTCCTCAAACACGTATTCAATCGGGTCTTCCAGGGCAACGATGTGCTTCTTAAAATTGGCATTGATGTGCTCGATCATGGCAGCCAGCGTTGTCGATTTGCCGCAACCGGTCGAACCGGCCAGCAGCACGATGCCGCGCGGCGATTCGGCGATTTTCTTGATCTGCTCCAGCAGGCCCAATTCTTCAAAGCTGGGCACGTGGGTTTTTACGTGGCGCATCGCCAGGCACCACTGGCCCCGCTGTTGGAAAAGATTGGTCCGAAACCGGCCAATCCCCGGCACGAAGTAGGAGAAATCAGCCTCGCGTTCCTGCTCCACGCGCTTGATCAAGTGCGCCGGCGTGATCGCCTTCACCACGTTGTTTATCCAGTCACCGGTGGGAAACGGGCACTCGATGGCGATGAGCTGGCGATTGATGCGGAAGATGACGGGAGTGCCGATCTTCAAGTGAATGTCTGACGCGCCGCCTTCGACAGCCGTCTTCAGAATACGGTGAAACATTTCCATATTCCAAAAAGCCTAGCCAATCTGGCCGATCAACTAAAGATCAAAAAGATGGCGGCGCGCCGCCCCCAGGGCGGATTCAAAAAATCGTAGCCGCCGACGGCAGTTGGCGCTGATCTCAGTAATTGAAGAAAAGTGCGCCGACTGCCATCGGCGGCTACGATTTTTCAGGTTCTTGAATCCGCCCTGCGCCGCCCCACTTGGCGTTGGAGGTTGGTCCTGACGCCCCGACAGCCTTTTGCTGCCGTTGTTTGCTCAGGTCTGGCGATCTGCAGTGCTCAAAGCCTTGAAGGCCAGCGCCGCGGCGACGCCCCCGCCAAAGTCAGCCACAAGATGAATCCACAGATTGGCCCCTTTGACCAGGTTCATGATCGTAATACCGACGGCGACCGCCGGATTGAACGCGCCGCCCGAGATTCCTCCCAGGGCGTAGGCCATCGTCATCACGGTAAAGCCAATGGCCAAGCCGTAATTCGAGTTGCCGGCCGTTTCCTTCGCCGTTGCGGTGTTCAATACCACCCAGCAAAGCGCAAAAGTGCCGAGGAACTCCGCCACCAGCGACGGCACAACTTTCAGATCCTGCGGCGTCAATTGGGGGTTGCCTTTCAGGTAGAGCGCCAGCACGGCAGCCGCCACTCCGGCCACCACTTGTGAGGCAATGTACCCGGGCACATCCGAGCCGGGGCATTTCCCGCGCAGCCAAACGGCAATCGTTACGGCCGGGTTATAGTGGCCGCCGGAAATATGTCCGCCCGCATAAACCATTATCATCAGCGCGGCACCGATGGCCAGCGGAGCAAAATTGCCCGCATCGGGTTTAATGACGCACATCCCAACGGTGAACACGAGGAAGAATGTCCCGATAAATTCCACCAGATATTTATTCATTTGTCGTTTGTATCGGTTCGTTAGGCATTGCCTTCTGGCACCGGCCGCAGGACATTTATCCCCAGACTAGGGGAGCGGCCATGGCCAACAGATCTGCCTGCTGAAAACCTAGGTCGAAGCCGCCCTTGCAGATACGGTTTCCCACTACTGGTTCTTTCGAGATTGAGACTCCAAACTACTTCCTGGGGTCATCGACGAGGTTGGTTTGGGCTGCTGGGAGACGGAACGGTTTGGGTAAGTTTGTTCGGACTTGGGACTGTTAACGCGCGGGTTCTGCGTCTGAGGAGTTGTTTGCCTGACAGTCGGTTGCCCCTGACTGGTGCCGCCGAAGGAACGAGCGGAACTCGGAGCAGACTGCATTTTGGTTGAGGCACCCGAGGAATATGGAGTCATAGCGGTATCTGGTTTGGTGCCATAGGGTGACCGCACGCCTTGCTTCAACTGGTCGGTTTGATAGGTTTTAGGCGCCGAGGAGGATTGCGGGCTGGACCCGGTTTTCGCAGGGGCCTCCCATTGGCGCGTCGGTTTGGCTCCGGCGGCTGGATTTCCCGAAGCGCCGCCGGCCGGAGTCGAGAAGCTGCTGCCCGTGGAGGGTTTTGTTTCAAATTTCGCCGGCCCAGTCGGATTACGTTGGAAGGTCGAGGTCGATCCGCTGCCGCCGGTCGCTGGTTTTTGGTTGGCTTTGAACTCCGTGCTCGGGGCACGCTGGGAACCTGAATTTCCCGAAGCGCCGCCAGCCGGAGTCGAGAAGCTGCTGCCCGTGGAGGGTTTTGTTTCGAATTTCGCCGGCCCAGTCGGATTACGTTGGAAGGTCGAGGTCGATCCGCTGCCGCCGGACGCTGGTTTTTGGTTGGCTTTGAACTCCGTGCTCGGGCCACGCTGGGAACCTGAAGCCGGTCCACGACCGACCGGGGAAGGTTTTTGATCGGGTTTCATCGTCGCAAACGAGTTGTGCTGGATTGCGGGATGCCCCTGATCGACCTTCTGCGCCACCATGCGCATGGGCTTTTCAGGCGCCTTAAGCTGGGACCGATAAACAACCGCTCCGTTCGCGCCCGGAGGTTTTCCGAAGCCGCCGCCAGGTGGCTCGCGGAGGCTGGCCCTGGGAACCGGATTGCGGCTGGCCGCCGCGATGCGATTCACGGCGATGCCGTGATTAACATAGGTGTTGTTGACCACCGTATAGTTGTTGACGATGGTGGTTTGCCGGTAGATGACGGTTGCTTGGGAGCGCGGCAGGCAGTGATAGGATACGTTGTTCGCGCAAAAGTTTCCGAACGAGACGAACGCAAAGGCATTGATGCCCAGGCCGAAGTCGAAGCTCGCGCCCACGGTGGCGCCATTATATCGCCAGCCTAGCCCGACAGCGAAATCCGCCCCCGGCGGCAGCGGTGCCCAACCGCATGTGGTCCCCGCTGTGCGCCAGGTGACCCACGCTGGACCCCAAACTCGTCCGGGCGTCCAAACCCAGCCACAGCGAGCATCCATGTACCAGCGTCCATAATGGAATGGGGCCCAGCCCCATGAATAATCGGATTGCCAAAACCAGCCGGCATCGGTGTAAACCCAGTGGCCGTTGTCACAGTAAGGCCGCCAGCCACGGTTGATACCCACCACCGTCGGTTGCCAGCACCAGCCCACCCCGGGCAGCGACACCCAACTGCCATAAGGCGCCAGGTCATTGTAAAAGTAACTCACGTCGGCTGGCGGGCTGCCGACATAAGTCGGCGCGGGACCGACCGCCTGCCCCGGCGGCGGAGCAGGCTGCGTTGAAAACTGGGCCGGCGTCGGAGCCGGGGCCTGGGCCGGCATTGGAGCCTCTGACGCGGGTGCCGGCGCATACTGCTGCTGCGGCGGACTCTCCTGCGCTTGACCCCGCTGCCCATTGTCGTGGTTCAACATTGCGGTGATGACCGGCTGTGACACCCCGAGATCCCGCAGATAGAGCAGGTTGTCTGCCGAGAGGTTGAAGGTTCCTGACGAGTTCTGGATATAGGCGAGGACTACCTCGTCACCCACACCCGAGCCAGCCAGTTTGACTACTTCCGCCGTATCAGGGGAAATCTGCGCCGCGCCCTCTGCTGGCGCCTGGGCGTATCCAGACAGAAGCGGAAATGCCACCGCAGCCACCAAACCGAACCATTTCATGCTTTTCATAAAAAATGTGAACCCGTGTTATCGATTCAACCGTTAGACCGCCCAACCGGCTGTTTATTCAGGGAACAAAACGCGGCCTGCCGCGCGATCGACAGCTCATCCCCCTGCCACATCAGTTGTAACGCATCGTGCCAGCCGCAGCCGCAACTCTTCTCTACCTGACCGCACAGCCCAGTCTGCTGCCTGTTCCGGCACTGCAGACCACCCTCGCGCTTACTGACTGACAACGCCAGGACTCGCTTCAGTTCGCCTGCCACGCGCAGCCCTCATACTGCCTGCTACGGTAACCCAACAAACGTCCCCGATCAAGGGAATGTTTCCAGCGCGGCGAATAGCGCCCGGGGAAGATTCGTCTGGGCAGATGGAAATAGCCGATTAAACTGCGGCGCATGAACCAAGTGCGTTTAGGGCTCATCGGTTTGGGCAACATCGGCCAGCACCATTACGGTTATCTGATGGCCGGCAAAGTCAATCGCGCCGAACTGGTCGCAGTATCCGATGCGGTGCCAGCCAAGCTGGAGAAATATAAGGCGCTCAAGACTTTCACCGAAGGCGATGCTCTTATCCGCTCCGGCCTGGTCGATGCAGTCCTCATTGCCACCCCCCATTACCAGCACACCTCACTTGGCATCGCGGCGCTCAAAGAGGGGTTGCATGTAATGGTCGAAAAGCCGATCTCCGCCCATAAGGCCGACGCCGAGCGGTTGCTCATGACGCATGAGGCAAATCCGAAGCTCGTTTTCGCGGGCATGTTTCAACTGCGCGCGGAACCGAGGTATTTGAAGATTCAGAAGCTCATCCGAAACGGTGAGTTGGGCGAGGTGGTCCGGATGAGCTGGATCATGACCGATTGGTTTCGCACAGAGGCGTATTACGCCAGCGGCGGCTGGCGGGCGACCTGGAAAGGCGAGGGCGGTGGGGTTCTTCTCAACCAATGTCTGCACAACCTGGACGCAATGCAATGGTTGCTCGGGATGCCAGCCCGCGTGCGCGCTTTTTGCCAACTCGGCCGGTTCCACCACATCGAGGTCGAGGACAACGTCTCGGCTTACCTCGAGTATCCCAACGGAGCCACCGGCACCTTTGTGTCCTCCACCGGCGAAGCGCCGGGCACAAACCGCTTTGAAATCGCCGGCACGCGGGGAAAGGTCTTGCTCGAAGGGGATAGCATCGGCTTCACACGCAATGATTCCGACATGATCGAGTTCAGCCAGAGCGCCAAACTCGGCTTCGCCAAGCCGGAGGTTTGGAACGTGGAGATTCCCTTCGAGAACGCAGCCAATGCGCACGCGACGTTGATGCAGAACTTCGTGAACGCGATTCTCGATGGCGAGGCGCTGATCGCGCCCGGCGCCGAGGGCATTCACTCGGTCGAATTGGCCAACGTGATGCTGTATTCTTCGCTGCTGGGCCAGACGCTGGAACTGCCTATGGACAGCGCAGCATACGAAAAAAAGCTTAATCAGTTGATTGCCGAATCGAAGATCGAGAAGAAAGTGGTGGCCGTCTCCAACGAAGACTTCACCAAGTCATTTAGGAAATAACTATGAAATTAATGGGCATCGGCGACGAAGCCGCCAACAGCATCGACGGCCAAATTCTCGCCACGCAGGAACTCGGTTGGAACCAGATCGAACCGCGCGGGGTCGAAGTGCCGGGCTTCAGCAAAGCCAATTTCCACGATATACCGGACGAAGCCTTCGACCTCGCGGTCCGCAAGCTGGAGACTGCCGGCATTGGCGTTTATTGCCTCGGTTCGGCCATCATGAACTGGTCCAAGAGAATTGGCGACCCGCTCGACATCACGCTCGCCGAAGTCAAACGCGCCATCCCGCGCATGACTCGGCTCCGCACGAAATACATCCGCATCATGAGCTTCAAGCCGGGCGACGATGAGTTCAGGATTCCGGCTGAAGCCTTTCGCCGCGTCAAAGACATCACAAACCGTTTTCTGGACGCCGGGCTCCAGCCCGTTCACGAGAACTGCATGAATTACGGCGGCATGAGCTGGCAGCACGCCCTCGAACTCCTCGACAAATGCCCCGGCCTCAAATGGGTCTTCGACACCGCCAACCCCATCTTCAACGCCGACCGGTCCAAACCCAAGCCCTGGCCGAAACAGGATCCATGGGAATTCTGGACCCACGTGCGCGATCACGTCGCTCACATCCACATCAAAGACGCCACATGGAACCCGGCGAAGAACGACGCGGACTATAATTGGCCTGGCGAAGGGCAAGGCCGGGTGCGCGACATCCTCAAAGACGTCCTGGCGCGCGGTTACGACGCCGGGCTTTCCATCGAACCCCACATGGTCGTCGTCTTCCACGACGCTCAACCCAAGGCCAGCAACGAGGATGCGATGCGCCAGAACTACGTGGAATATGGCCGGCGACTGGAGCAGATGCTCGCCGAAATCAGGCGCTTGATTTCTTGATGCAGCAAAGAACTAAACCCCCTGATTCAACTAAGCTGACAGGATAACAGAGGTAACAGAGCGCCAACGAGATTTGAACAGGGAAGACGGGAAGTGGGTGTATCATTTCATTACGGGATAGGCGGGCGAACTGGTCCTACCCTCTCGGTCAAAAAGTTAGCGCCGACTCCCGTCGGCGGCTACCAATCGTAGCCGCGAACGGGAGTTCGCGCTAACTTTTCGGCTGGGGATGGGCCGGCGGCGAAATGGTCTTACCCTCTCGGTCGAGAAATCTATCGTGTGAGACCCCGCTTCTCCTCTGGATCGAAGCCCGGCGGCACCGCACTCAGAGAGTGGAAGCACAGCGCAAGGAGGAAGGAGTTCAGTTCGGGTTGGTCTTCCCGTTCCAAATACATAACGGCTCCCTGGGCCAGGATCGAGGCATCCTTCTCGCCCGCAGCAGCAAGTTGGTTCCGGTAGGTCTTGAGTTGCGATACCATGCTCCGGAGACGCTTCGGCGTAAAGATCGCCGCGGCCATTTCGCGTATCAGGGGCAATAACACTTCGAAGAGCGCATGGGCGCTTTCCTCAGTGTGCGGGCCGTCTAGATCCAAGCCTGACACGTCGATTTGCAGCCTTTCCGAGGCTTTGGCCATCTTCGGCAACCACGACGCGAGCTCCTCCGGACGCAGGAACAGGAAGTGGGAATCCGTGCGCAGGAGCAGGTTGGAGGAATCGTTCTCCATCCGCTCCAGGTTGGCCAGGGCACGGGCTTTTTGCTCGGGATTGTTTTTTAAAAGCGCTTCCATCCGCTGCTTGGCGTCCGGGTCGTCCTCTTGCGTCTGAAGCCAAGCCTCCATCTCCCCAGGGCTCATGGCTTGCAGCCGCTCCACGTCTAAGCCTGCCTGATCGAGGATGGCCATGTCACGCGCTTTCTGGCTCGCAGTCCATTCGGCATAGCCATAGGAGAACATCTGCGCGAGGAAAGGATTGCTCTCGCTCTCAACTGTCAGCGTGCGCGTGGCACAGAACTGGACCAGGCAACCGTCCAGGTAGCGCCCAGCGGCAACGTAATCGGACAGTTGCGTCAACAGACTCATGGCAATGAGGTTGCGCCGCTCGCCATCGGCCAGGGACAAAAGTGCGGCGTTCAATTTGGTCACGTCCTCCTTGCGCATCGCCGCGTTTGGCAGAAGGCCAGCGCGTTCGCAGACCCGCCCCACCTCCTCACCGGTGAACCGCAGCGGCGCGAAACGTTCCTCACTGAAAAGCGCTTGCGCCCGCTCCAGGCAGCCCTCCCGATCTTTAAGCAACTTGTTGAACTCGGCTTCATGGGACTTCAGGGCCTGCTCGGCGGCTTCAATCTCGATCGGCCCCCCCAGGAACTGCACCAGCGGTTTGGTTTTACTCGGCAACTGCTCGAATTTGGACCATTTCTTCCCGAAAAATTTGCGCTTTATCTTACTCAACGTCGAGAAGACTCGCCCGGGCGACTTCATGTCGAGATCTTCCTGCCCGGGCGACTTCATGTCGGACTCTTCGGCAACGGGCGTCGGTTTGGCGACCGCCAGCCGCGGCATCTCATCCTGCGCCATGTGGCATCGTTTGTATTTCTTTCCGCTGCCGCAATGGCAGAGATCGTTTCGTCCAAGTTTCTGGTTCATTGTGTAAAGCTGCGAGGAACAGGTCTGAGACTGCAATTCTTATCTGTGCTTCTGGCTCAGCACTAACGGCCCCACCCATCGAGTATTGTACTTCGCCCGCCATCCGTCCTCCAGATTCGTTGGCCGTGGCTGGCGGCCATAGGCCTGGTCATCCATGCCGTGAAAAGGCAAGGGGTCCACCTGCCAGCCTTGGCCGACATGGAAGTCGGCGTCTTTGTCCCAGCCCACGACGTACAGGAAGAAATCACGCTCAAAACCTTCCGGTTTAGGAGGCACTTGGTCTGCGGCGAAACCCAGCGCCAACTCGTCCCCGCCATTAAGAAGCACCAACGCGTTGTCTTTTTCTGCGACTAGATCATCAACGGCGCCATACCGCGTACACCACCCCGAGGGCGTGCGCCGCCAGGGTGGGGCATCCCTGAGCCTGTCGTATTCCGGTGTCAGCGGCAGCCAGTCCGGCAGTGGTGCGAACTCGCTGAACCCGCGCCAATGGAGGTCGGATCGGCTCGGACGCAGGCTCGTCACGCGGTTCTCCTGCGCGGAGACCTTTACGCAGAGCGAGACAGAATCCCAATAGAGCTCGAAGGCCGTCGTCAACCGCAAACGCCTGGTGCCAAATGGCAATTTGTTTTCCAGGTCCACCAGAATCGTTTTGGTCTTGCCCGCAGGCACTCCTGCGTCCACCGGCACGCGCTTCCACAGACCGTCCAGCAACTCCGCTTCGAGGATCGGAAAGGGAAAAGGAAGGTTCGGATCGAGCGAGCCGGCGATGTTCGCCATCCCTCCGCCAAAGCGGATCCAGCCGTTGAGGACCAGGACGAGTGGTTCCGAAACCGTGAGTTCGCCAAAGTCGAGAGTGATGCAGAATGGCTCAGCCAAACCGCGCAATTGCGGCTCGCGGAGGCGCTCCGGCCCGGCCAGGCGCGCATCATTGGCCGCCAGCAGCTCCGTGACATCCAGCCCATCGCTGCGCGTGGCTCGCTTGAGGGCGGCCCGCGGGCGCAGCGTCCACACTTCATGCGGGGAAAAGGGCCGGCCGGCGAGCATCTTGCTCGTGGATGCCACGATTGTTCCGGCCGGATGGTCCACGACCACCAGCCTGGCCTGGTCCAGGTAGAGCACCTCCCGCAGCTCTTCCGTGATCCGCAGCTCGTATTCGTGGTTGCAGGGCGGGAATTGCCGTTCGTTGCCGAGGGAAAGAAACTCTTCCGGATCCTCCTCGACGTACCGCGATTGGCTGACGGGCAGGCCGAGCGGTGAGGCGCCGAGTATATCCGTGACAAACTTGAACCGCTCGCCGTTCCAGGCGTAAAGGTACGGGCAAGAACCGGACGGCAGCACAAGTTCGATCAACTCGAAAGGCAGCGGCTGCACGGGAACATCCAGGGTCGTCGTCGTTAGATCCGACCACCGCATCTGAAGCAGATCGAGTTTGTCTCGCTGGCCTACGCCAATTTCAAAGGGCAGGCGCTTCAAGGTCCGGGTCGTTCGCCAATGATCCGAGACGAGCTCGACGCGACAGCCCAGGCCCGAGGCGTTCGAGCGGTTGCCCACCAATCGCAGCTTCAATTGTTTGTTGGCGTTGCCGCCGTCGTTGCGCCAGTACCGCAGCCCGGCCCCGGAGGCCATCACCAAGTCGGTGTCGCCGTCCTGGTCAAAATCCGCCGCCACGACGTCGTCAACCGGCCCGGTCTTGTGCAAACCCAGCGCCGCTGTGACATCTTCGAAGTTCCGCTTGCCCACATTGCGCCAGACCCGCACCCCGCTGCCGAAAGCCAACAGGTCCAGCCAGCCGTCATTGTCATAATCCACCAACAGCAGCCCGGCCGGCTGCAGGCCCTTGAGCGCAATTGTGACCCGCTCGCCACTGCCTCCGTATAGAATCGTGAGTTCCTTTTCATCGGCCAGCACGAGGTCCGGCAGCAGATCGTTATTCAGGTCACCCAAAGCAAGAAGCTTCGCCGCCGGCAGCTTTGCATCGAGGTTCGTCCTCACAAACAGGCCGGCTCGCTGTTTGCAGTAAAACACCGGCCCCTCACCTGATCGGGTGAGATACACTCCAGGGACATCCTCGTTTCTCCAGTCGTCCACCACGAGATGCTCCGCCCCATCCAACACGGTCGGCAACCCCGTATTCGTAGTGTTCTCCTGGAAATAGAAACTCCCCAGGTTTCGATAGGCCCGCAGCCCTTGACCGGCTGGCTGAATGGTGAGCAAATCCAGTTTGCCTGTGAAATCGAGGTCCGCCAACACCCCGTCCCTCGCCTTCAGATTCTTGAGGCCCGCCGCCGCCGTCACCTCTCGGAATTGGCCATTGGTGGCAAAACGGAACACGTGCGAAGCCTGTTCCCCGAGCATCACCACATCCTCGAACTTGTCGTTGTTCAGGTCGCCCACCAGGCAACGACGGTAGGTCGCGTTGGTGGTTCCGGGTGCCCATGCCCCGAGGGCGGTGAATTTGCCTTTCGAGTTTTCCAGCAAGCGAAATCCGCTCTCCTGCCGCACCCAGAGGCTGTTTCGGCCGTCATGGTTGTAATCGAGCACTCCCACTGGCCCGCGATAACTCGATGCCTCAGGGCCAAACGCCTGCGCGGTCGCCTCGACGAACCTCAGCGTTACACCCCGGCGCTCGGGTTCCACGAGTGTAAAAACCACACGCGGCTGCGTATATTTGCACCGTTCGAGCGTGGCAGGACTCAGGGACGCACCGGGGTTCCTGGCTTGAAGCTCCTGGTGCTTGGCCAACTGCGCCGCCGCTTCGTCCGCCCGCCCCGCCTGCTGGTAAAGCCGGCTCAGTTGATAATGAGCCGAAGGATGATCCGCTTGGAACTGGAGCAGCGTTTCAAATTGCCCAATCGCGTCCTCCAGATGCCCCGCGCGTGCCTGCGCGAGCCCAAGCTGAAAGGTGAGGGCATCGACCGCGGGATCAATCCTCTGCGATTGTTGGAAAGCCTGAACCGCCTTCTCCGGCTGGTTTTCTCGCAGGCGAGCGCAGCCCATCAGGTAGTAGGCCGCCGCATCGTTTTGGTCCAACTCGATCGCCCGCTCGCATTCCCCGACCGCGCCCTGGCTGTCGTTCGCCAGCAGAAATGCGTTGGCCAGGTTCAAATGCGCGTCAATGCTCTCTGGCGCGACCTTTACCGCTTGCTTGTAGTCCCTGACAGCGTTGGTGGCATCGCCTTTTTCCAAGTAGCCCCGGCCCGACGCCATGAGGCGCTCAAACCCATCGGTATGGCTTTCATGGCGAACCAGAAAAAACAGAAACAGAGCTGTCAGTCCGACAAGAAAAATCCAAAGCAGGCGTTTTTTCATTTCCAGGCTGCGATTGGTCCTTGATAACCTCTCTTGAAATCGGAATCAATCCTTTTTCCACCACAATCCCCGCCGAGCATTTCTTTAGATGGAAGATGGAAGATAGAAGAGTGGTCAATCCCGCCTTTCACCCCGGTTTTCGCGCCACTCATCCCAATCCCATAGCCTTTTGCCCCCAAGCCTCTCATTCTCCCTCCGTTGTGCGTTCGCTGACTAGCCGCCGTGCTGCCCGTGAGTTTGGCTCGCTTCGCTGCCGCGTCCAATGTTTTTTCGCGTTTAACCACCTATGTCCAAAATCCAGAAGATTAACCCTCCCGCAGCCGGGCAGCAAAGCTCCTCAAAACCGAAACCGCGCGGACGATTCCTGCGCATCGGGATCCTTGCGGTCGTGGCCATGTTCGCATGCCTGGCGGTGGTGATCAGTTTCAAGAGGTCGGTCAGCCGTTCCGCGCCGCGCGGGGGCGCGTCACAACAACCCGTGGCTGCGCTTTCGGTTACGCCCCCGGTCGCCGCAGGACCGACAGACATTTTCGAGGATGTCACGGAGAAGGCGGGCATCCGATTTGTCAATCAATTCTGCGACTCGAGAATCGCGAATATCATCGAGTCAAACGGTGCCGGGGGATGTTGGCTGGATTATGACGGAGACGGGCTGATGGATTTCTATGTCGTCAACTCCGGTCCCTTGGATGGAGTGACTCATCACGCGCCCGGCACGGTGCGCCGCCCTAACGCCCTCTATCGCAACCGGGGTGATGGAACATTTGAAGATATGACGAAAAAGGCAGGATTGGAAGGCGCCGGGTACTGCACCGCCGCCATAGCGGCGGATTATGATAACGACGGCCATGTCGATCTGTACGTCTTGGGAGTGGGGCGCTGCATCCTCTACCACAATCGGGGCGATGGCACCTTCGAGGATGTCACGGACAAAGCGGGCGTGGCCAACACGGGGGGCACGGCGATTGGCGCGACGTTTCTTGACGTGGACAACGATGGGTATCTCGACCTCTTTGTCGCCAACTATCTGACCTTCGATCCTGGTTACCAGTTGTACTTCAGCGCCGATGCTTATCCGGGACCGCTCTCCTATAAACCCCAGCTCAATAAACTTTTCCGCAATCGCGCCAATGGCACTTTTGAAGATGTCAGCGAGCCCGCCGGAATTCAGATTCCCGGACATAGAGCGATGTCGGTGACCGTGCTGGACTATAACCAGGATGGCGCGCCGGACCTTTACCTTTCCAACGACGGCACCCCAAATGTGCTGTTGGTGAACGATGGCAAGGGTCATTTCACGGATATGGCTCCTCAAGCGGGTGTGGCGTTCAACGCCATGGGTGAGGCCGCAGGTTCGATGGCGGCCACGATCGGCGACTGCAACGGCGATGGCTACGACGACATTCTGGTGACGCGGTTGGGTTACGGCTCGCTCTATATGGGGGCTGCCAAAGGCGCCTATGATGATCGAATGATGGCATCCGGACTAGGGTCGCTGACCGCACAGTTCGTTGGTTGGGGCGGTTGTTTCCTGGATTTTGACAATGCCGGCAAATTGGACATTGTGATCGCTAATGGCGACGCGCATTACCTCGTCGGTTGGGAGAGCCTGCTCCTGGAAAACCGCGGCGATGGCACCTTCACTGACGCCGCAGCCAAGGGAGGCGCTTACTTCAGGACGAAAGTTCGAGCGCGCGGCTGTTGCGTGGCCGATTATGACAACGACGGCCGCATGGACATCCTCGTAACCGCCATGGGCGACCGCTGTTTTCTCCTCCACAACCGGGACCAATCCGGGAACCACTGGCTCACTCTCGATTTGACGGGAACGAAAAGCAACCGTGATGGCTTCGGGACCACCGTGAGGGTCACCGCGGGCGGACGCCAGTATTTTGCGCTGGCACGCTGCGCGTTTGGCTTCCTCATGCAGAGCGATCGGCGTGTGCATTTTGGGCTGGGCAAAGCTTCAACCGTGGACCGCCTCGAAATCCGCTGGCCCAGCAAACAGTTGCAGGAACTGACGAATGTGAAGGTGGACCAAATTCTCAAAGTCCGCGAACCTGGAGAGCGGAAATGAGCGGATGGCCGAAGCTCTGCGTCGCGCTTTTGTGCGGGTACGCGGCCTCCGGTCTGGGCCAGCCGTCGGCTCCGACAACGCCGCTCGTGCTGTCGCAAACCCCGCGCGGAGCCGGCACCGGGGCCGCCAGGGACCGATTGGACCTCTGCTATTCCCCGGGAAGCCGGGTTGTGGTCGCCACCGCGCCTTGGAGCGCGCCCAAAATCCGGGTTCTTTCAGAGGGTCTCCAGGCCGCGGGCGGCCCGGTGGTTTCTTTCGACGGAGAGCGCGTTTATTTTGCGGGAAAAACCGGCGCTGAAAGCGAATGGCAAATCTACGAAGCGCGTGTTGGCGGAGGCCATTGGCGCGTGGTCACTTCGATGCCGGGCGGCGCTGCCTCTCCGGCGTTGCTCGCGGATGGGAGCCTGGTGTTTGCCTCGCCCGTCCCGAAGGTGGCCAGCCAAGGCGCCACTGTCCCGCCGCCTCAACTCTACGCGCAACTGCCCGGTGACAGACCGCGTCAACTCACCTTTGGGCTTTCTGGAGCCGCCGATCCAACAGTGCTTCTGGATGGCAGAATCCTCTTCGTTTCGGCCATATCCCCCGGCCCCGCAGGGGCATCGCGGGGGCTTTCGCTGTTTACTATCAACAACGACGGCACTGAGATCACGGCCTTTGCCTGCCAGCATGATCCTCCCGCCGTAATTGGCCAGCCCAGGCAACTGCCGGATGGCCGCGTCGCATTTTTGGCTTCAAGCCTCGAAAGAGCGGTAGCTGAGGGGTCTGTGGAGTGCGTTCGCATGGCACGCCCCTTTCTGAGCCGGGCGAAGTTGTTTCCAAGCCTCAGCGCGCGCGTTCGCTCGGTGTGCTCCGAAGGAGGGAACGGCTTCCTGCTCTGTGCCCGGGATTCACGCTCGTCCTGGGCTGTGTATCGCGTGAGCGGGAGCGACGGAAACCTGGGGGCACCGCTCTTCGAGGACACGCGGTGGGACTGCGTTGAAGTGGTTGAGGCGCGTGCGCACCAGCGTCCAATGGGCCGCCTCACCACTATGGACCCGGCCAAAAAGACCGGCCAAATCCTCTGCATGAATGCGAACGACACGACTTATAGTGTCGAGAACCAGGCGGGCGCGACCGTCAGCCGGATTCGGGTTCTGGCGGGGGTTTCGCCGGGGCGCTGCCGCTCGCTGGGCGAAGTGCCTGTCCAGAATGATGGCTCCTTTATGGCGGAGGTTCCCGCCGATATGCCGCTGGGTTTCGAGGCCCTGGACCAACAGGGACGGGTTCTGCGTCGTGTCGAACCGATCATTTGGGTTCGGCCCGGGGAAAATCGTTCCTGCACCGGTTGTCATGCGGCGCACAACCGGGCGCCCCACAACCATCGCCCGCTGGCAGTCTACGCCCCCGTGCCGCGCCTGCGGGCGGAAGCGGAGCCGAGCCAGGCCCATACAGCGCGATGAAATGAAACCAAGCCGCATTCTCATCCGGGTGAGCATTCTGGTTTTGTTGGCCACGATCGCCCTCCTGGGCCATCACTTTGGTGGCAATGCCCACGTGCGCAGAAGAATCGGTCAGCCGCCCTTGGCCAAATCAACCTGTTTCAACTGCCATTTCGTGTCCATCGACCGGCTCCCCTGGGCCAAGCCACGACCGCATCACGATTCACCCGCCGGCCTGGTGGTCAGTTCCGACGGCAAGAAACTCTTTATTGCGCTCGACGACCGTGACGAAGTGGCGGAAGCCGATATTGCCACTCGCAAGGTGCTGCGCCGCGCCAAGGTTCCGGGTGGACCTTACGGACTGGCCATCGATGCGACCGGCAAAAGGTTGTTCGTCGCCTGCAGACACGCCGATCGGTTGGCCTTCCTGGACGCGGAATCGCTGACCGAAACCGCGTCGCTGCCGGTCGGTATGGCGCCGACAGCCGTTGCTTTCTGCCGAACCTCCGCCGGTGACCGCCTCATTGTAGCCAATTCGATGTCGGACGACATTTCGGTGATTTCCGTGGCGCCGCTCAAAGAATTGGCCCGTCCGGCGGCGGGCCGGGAGCCTTTTGCGGTCGCGGCGACTTCCGACGGCACACGCGCGTTGGTGGCGAATCGCCTCGTTGGCTTGAGCAGCATAAGAAGGATGCCTGCCTCCGAAGTGACGGTCCTTGACCCAGTCACCGCTCGCGTCCTTCGTCGCGATTCTCTGGAATCGGCCCATCTTTCCGAAGGTGTCGGTCTCGATGAAACGCGTTCCTGGGCACTCACTCCCCTGGTTAAGGTCAGAAACATGGTCCCGATAACCCAGGTCGCCGGCGGCTGGGTCATGTCGAGCGGCCTGGCAATTTCGGACCTCAAACAGGGAGACGTGGTCCAAATGCCTCTGGACGAGGCCAATGATTATTTCGCCGATCCTTCCGCCGTGGCGGTTGACTCGGGCGGACACAGGGCCTTCGTGGCTTCAGGCGGCGCGGACGTGGTGACGGTCATCGACCTGGACCGCCTGGCGGCCTGGGTGCGCAAAGCCACTCCGACCGAGAGACAGGAAGCGATTTACGACCTCACCCTCTCGGCGGAGTACGTCGTCGGCCGGATTCCCACCCGGCGCAATCCCCGCCAACTCGTGCTGAGTCCGGACGGGGCCACGCTGCTGGTCGCCGAACGCCTGGAGGACTCGATACTCGTTGTCGATGCCAGGAACCTCGTTCCGTTGGGCCGAATCGTTCTCGGTGACGGAGGACTCGATGATCCCATTCGACGAGGCGAAAAGGTCTTCACCACCGCCGCCTACACTTTTCAGCATCAATTCTCCTGCCGCTCATGCCACCCCGACGGCCATGTGGACGGCCTTAGCTACGACTTCGATGGAGATGGCATCGGCGATAACCTGCTCGACAATCGCAGTCTCCAAGGCGTCGCCGGCACGGCCCCGTTCAAATGGAATGGAAAAAACCCCACACTCGAAATTCAGTGCGGCCCCCGGTTTGCCAAGGTGCTCATGCGCACGGAACCGTTCCCCCCGAGGGAATTGCGCGACCTGACCACTTTTATCCAATCGCTGCCGCCGCCCCGAGTGGCGCGGAACAAAGATGGCAAACTGACGCCTTCTCAGGAACGCGGCCGCACGATCTTCTTTGCGACCAAGAAACCCGACGGCAAGGATATCCCATTGTCCCGCCAGTGCGTTACCTGTCATCCGCCACCCCTCTACTCGGTGCGGTTGCCGTTCAACATAGGCAGCAAAGGGCCATACGATACCACCGAGGTTTTCGACACCCCGCATTTGCTGGGCGTGGTCGATACCGCCCCCTATCTTCATGACGGCCGGGCTCAAAGCATCGAGGAACTCTGGACTATCTACAATACGAACGATCTGCACGGCGTGAGCAGCTACATGAACAAAATTCAGCTCAATGATCTGGTCGAATTCCTGAAAACACTCTGACAACCACTCAAGCTAACTATGAAAGAGAATCGTTCCCTCGCAGCGCCGGCGCTGGCACTGCTTGTCCTGACCGCCCTGACTATTCGGATCGAGGCGGCCACGACGGCGCCAGGCATCCCTTTCCCTCTCATCGAGAAATTCGAGAACTTCACGATGAAAGACGGCATCCCGTCTCGCAAAGTCCATTGTGTCCTGCCGACCAGCGACGGCAAACTCTGGCTGGGCACCTACAAAGGGTTGCTGGTTCGCGAGGGCGGAAAGTTCCGCAAAATCGGCACGGAAGACGGCCTGAGCCATCCGATGATTATGTGCATGGCGGAGGATGCGCGGACCGGGGACCTTTGGGTCGGCACCATGCGCGGTCTCAACCGGCACAGCGCCGGGCGCATTACGACCTATACCCAAACCAGCAGCGGCCTGCCCAACAACGTCGTCTATGGCGTGGATGTGGTTGGCGAAAGCCTTTGGGTGGCCACCGCCGCAGGGTTGGGTGTGCTGGATCTGAAGACCGGCACCTGGACGATTTACGACCAGAGCAACACCGTGATGCACGAACCGTGGGTTTATGCGGTCAAAGGCGCCAAGGACCGCGTCTTTGTCGGCGTCTGGGGCGGAGGCATCCTGGAATACGAGTTTTCATCCGCGGTTTTTAAGGAGCACCGCGATCCCGATCGCGATTTCCATTTTGACCTCGTGCCCGATGATGGGCCAGTCAATGACATCACCTCCTGGATAGCCTGGGACGACGGCATATTATGGCAGGCCACCTATTTCGGCATGTCCCGTTACGACGGGTCGCGCTGGCGCACCTGGCAGGAGAAAAAATCGCCCCTGCTCTCCAACTTTCTCAATTTCATCTGGGCGCGCGGCCCGGTGGCGTGGGTCGCCACTGACCGCGGGTTGTCCGTGACCGACGGAGAGTCCTGGGTGAATTACCGCACCAGCGAAAAGGGCGAGGGCTTGGTGGAAATTGCCCGGCCTGGGCAACCTTCCGAAACGCGGACGATGTCCACCCATCTGGCGAATGATTTTGTGCTGGGGATATGGACCGACCACCGCGAGGCATGGTTTGCCACCTCCGACGGGTTGAGCCACGCCACCTTCCTCCCGACCCAAGAACCCATTCGCCCTCCGGCCAAATAGCCCGAAATTTCACGAACCACCAAATGCAGACCACCCCCACAATCCAAACCATAGCCATCCTCGCGCGTCGAAAGCTCGCATGAAAACAACCCGCCTCATCTTGTCTGTCTGGCTCGGGATTGCGTTTTCCGCCACCGCTCAATATAAGGAATACAAGGATAAACCGGATACAACCACCAATTATCCCGCCGAACCGATTCTCCCGGCCAGAGCCGCATCCGTTCAGAAAGTTGACAAGGGCGACTACCCGTACTACGGCAACGTGCCCGACGAGTTGCTGCCCTATCGCAATATCCAGCCTTATTCCCGCTATTGGCTCACCCGGTTGCCGTTCCGTGGACCAGGCAAGGATTACCCGGATCCTCCCGGCCTCAAATCGTTGAAAATCGGCCTGCTAAGCCCGCCGCCCTACGGGCTCGAAGCAATGCGAGGCGAGATGAGCAAAAAGGGGGTGGTTCTGGCGATCGACGAGGCGAATGCCGCTCGCAAACCAGGCCATCTCCCATTCGAACTATTCGAAAAGGCCGACTCGCCCCAGTGGGGCAGCGCGGCGAACATTGCAGTCGAATTTGCGGACAATGATGTCCTGGCCTTTGTCGGCACCATCGATGGCGATGCGACGCATGTCGCCCTCCGGGTCGCCCTCAAGATCGAGACGTTCATGATCAATTGCTCGGACCCCGACCCGACCCTCACCGAAACGCAAATCCCTTGGCTGTTGCGGGTTTTCCCCGATAACCGCCAGGAAGGGTATCGGTTGGCGAAACTCATCGTCCAGGAGAGAGGGCTGAAGAAAATCGTGGTCATGCGCTCGAACAGCCGCCCTGGCCGAGCCGGAGTCCGACCGTTCGTGGACGCCGTTCGTCGTCTCGGGCATCCCGTGTTGCAAGAAATCAACTTCCTGGACGGCGACCAATCAATCAGCACTCAGATCGCGGTGCTGAAGCAGGCGGACCCCGACGCCGTGCTGTTCTGGGGCAACCCGGCTGACACCGGCCTGGCCGCAGCCCAGTTGCGCGCAGCCGGGGTAAAGGCGGCGTTCTTCGGCTTTGATCGAGTGGTCGAGCCAGCGTATGCCAAAACCGCGGGGCCGGCGGCCGAAGGCACGACCGCAGCTTACTTCTTCGATCCCGACAAAACCGATCCGGCCTGGAAGCAATTCAGCGAGCGCTTCCAGAAACGCTTCGCCATCAAACCCGACGTGTATGCCGGCTACAGCTATGATGGGACGCAAATGCTTATCGAAGCCATCAAGAAGGCCGGTCCGAACCGATACCGGATTCATGACTTGATGACCAGCATCGATGAATACACCGGCGTCACGGGCTATATGCGCTTCGATGGACGCTGGGACAACATCGCACCGATCGTTCTCGCTCAATACAAAGGCGGCAAGTGGAACTATGAGCCGGCCGCGCCTGTGAAACAGGCCAGAACCACTGCCGGGCCATAAAGCCCTGGCGACAACGTGCCACCAGCCAAACCAGCTTTCCCTCGATGCCGCCTCGTTCCCCTGACGCTGGCTGCCGCGCTGGTGGCGGCAGGCGGTTGCCCGTGGCTCGCCCAAGCGGCACCTGAAACCACCAATGTGGTCATCGGATTGCTGTTGCCTCCTGAAGAAGCAGAGGCCTCGAGCCTGCGCGCGGGAGTGCTGCTCGCCGTCGAACATCTGAAC
>Ga0194039_1000402_pt1 | contig 26561 bp, 11 predicted proteins | sample JunL228m_MetaG_FD_148679 | JGI IMG/M metagenome (GOLD analysis project Ga0194039, IMG submission 148679) | Anoxic zone freshwater microbial communities from boreal shield lake in IISD Experimental Lakes Area, Ontario, Canada - Jun2016-L227-8m | ecosystem: Environmental > Aquatic > Freshwater >... | reverse complement strand
GTGCTATGTCCGGTCTTCCAAGTTTTATTTTAGGTGCAGCCATCAACGCTTGTATCACACAACCCTCGTTGTGTCACGTTATTTATGCAAAATGGTATGAGTTGTTCGGAGCCCAACCCAAGGTATCGAGCGGCTCGCCCAACTTCTGTCCATTCAGGCTCAATTGCACGATTCCGTAATTGGGTGCCCTGTTGAAACGCGCCAGCACCCCGTATCTTCCAGCTTCCATCATGGGCAATTTCAGAACCAGGGTCTCCCCGATCGATTCTGCGGGCCAGACCAACACCTGCACCGCCTCTCCAATCGTCTGAGAAAAGGGACGATGCTGGGGCTGTTTGGGGGTCAGCGCCCCGTCGATCAAGGACGGGCCGCTGACGACTTGAACTGCTTCTGGCCGATTCCACCACCCGATCCGTTCCGATACAGCAACGGCAGCATACGGATCGTTTCCCCCGGCATTTAAATACCAGAAAGCCACCGCGGAATAGAGGGTTAACCGGTCATTCGTGTAATACTTCTCGATGTCTCCTTCGAACGAGGTCTGGAAAGGAATATTGTCGGCGAGATGCCAGCGGTTCGCGCTGACATGGCCTTGGTTGTTTTCGTTGACCGGCTGGCTGTGCAGCGCCTGCACAAAGGTTCCGCCCGAGCTCCACGCATAACCAAAGTAGTCCTCCGACCCCGTCCCAAAGGTGGAGGGAAACTTCTCGCCGTCGACGAAGAACTTCTCATCTCCCTCTCCCCACCAACCGCCGAGCGGATTCCAAACGTGGAGTTGCGTCCCCACATACCGCCCCTTTCCCTCAGTCGTGAGAAGAGTCCAGTCGATGGCCCGATCTTTTCGCGTCGGGAGAAATGCGTCCCTATGCCATTTGGCGTGAAACCGGCCCATGGTTTCGATCGGCTTGTTGAGGGGCGCATGCGCCACTTCCCAGGTCATCGAGACGGGCTGCGCGCTGTCATTGCCGACTTCGATCCGGGCCTTGTCAGAAAATGGCATATACCAGTAACAGTAGAAAGTGCCGTCTTCCGAAATCCCCACAGGCAGAGTCCGAAAGGGAACAGCCCCCGCCGCCGATGCAAAGAAGTCTCCGAGCGGCGACCAGATCGCGGGGCCGCTTTCATTGTCCCAAGTCACGCTCAGGGTCAATTGCGCGAGCAGCGTCCGCTGTTCTTCGACATCCTTGGGAAGCGCCAGCTTCACCTTGATTGCCGTGATGGCCTGCGGCCCCTTGAGCTCCAGCGCCACAGATTTTCCGCCCGCTGGAACCGTGATGCTGCTGGTTTCCGTCTTCTGATCCGGCCGGTTGCCTGCAGGATCTTGTCCACACTGTCCCATCATGAGGTTCACCTTATCAAGGGCCGCCGAATCTTCAGTGGAAAGCGGAAGCTTAAAGGTCGGCGCGACAGTTCCCACTGGAAAGGTCGTATAGTTGAAATGGTAATAGCTACCCCAATCCTTTTCGGCAACAATCTTGCACGACTTTTGAAAAGGGATTGGGGTGTAGTTATTGAGCCCTCGCGCCGCTGTATAGACAAGATTTGGCCGCGTGAACGGTTCGTGGGTTCTGTCAAAATATCCGATGAACGGCAAATCTACGGTCGGGGACTCCTCTCCGTCCAAGTAGATCTTTACGTGGCCTTCCTTGGCTGTGGCGGCCCAGATGCGCCAGATGCAGCCGGGGCCCTGAATCTCAGCCATGACAACGCCCTCGCCTTCTTTTCGGATGATGCCGCCACTGTCACCATTGGCATCCCACGCGATGTAGCTGTCGGTGGCTTCATCATATTTGCTTCTCCGGTCGTAGCTGCTTGCCAGAGCTCCCTTTTCGCAGGGTGGTGGCAGGACCGCCAGGTGTTCCATATCGGTGAGTCGGCCGACCAAATCGGGGTAGGTTAACGTCTCTGCGGCACGACCGGTGAAAGGACCGGCGGCCACGCAGGCCAGGGCCAGGGCGAGTTTGCAGGTTCTGAGAAGGGGTATTTTCATAAAACCGAATTCTTCCATGAAAGGACTTGTTTTGGAATGGACAAAACTCTGAAATACCTGCATTTTTGTCGGATGCGGATGGGTTCCAAGATCTGGTTTTCCCCGCCGGTGGGGAAGGTCGCTCTGCGGGTGAATGGCATCGGATGGAAACAGCGGATGCCTGCCAGTTTTGTCAACCGCCCGAGCGGCACGGGGGATTTTATGCTGCTGGGGTTTCACGGCTCTGCGGAATTCCGAGACGCGACAGGCATGCGCCGGTTTGAAGGTCCCTCGTGCATTTTATGGAAGCCCGAGGATTCCCATTATTATGGACGGGCGGACGGTCCTATTGTTCATTCCTGGCTGCATGCCGAGGGCACTACGATGGCAGAGCTTGCGCAGCATGCGGGCTTGGAGCTTGGCGTGGGGCATTCGGTGGATGACCTGTCCCCCTTGGAACAAATGATTCAGGAGCTACATGGGGAAATGACGGAATGGGCAGAACCTTCTTTTGAGATTGCAAGGGCCGTGATCGACACGGGCCTTCGCCGCCTCTCTCGCCTTGTCCTGAGCCGGCCTCACCCCAATCTTCCTCCAAAAAACCTTCGCGATGCGAGGCTTCGGGTTGATAGCGACCCTGCCTCCGTGCTTTCTGTGGCGGGTATGGCAAGGGAGGCGGGGCTCTCCCGGCAGCACTTCACCGAATTGTTTCGCCACCACTTTGGCATGGCCCCCATGAAGTATGTTCTGCATGCTCGCATGCATCGTGCCGCCCATCTCCTCCGGGATCAAAATCGTCGTGTCTCGGATGTCGCCCGGGCGGTTGGGTTTGAGGATCCATTCCATTTTTCGCGCTCTTTCCGAAAAGAATTCGGCGTTTCGCCGAGGCTTTTCAAGAAGCGGCAGATGGGGGATCTCATGAGCCTGACCCCGTTGGCTTAACCGTCACAAGCACAGATCGACCCAGCCGTTCTGAACGGGAAGGGTGGTTCCGTTCCACGTAACCGAGGTGACCCCTTCGGGAACTTTGACCGAGAGCGGTGTGGTTTGCAGATACGGATGAACCCACGGATGCCGGAGGATGAAGGCTTTGCCGTTCTTCGCGCCAGAAGCGGGTGAAATGACAGTTTGCTTGCGCAGCAGACTCCAGATGGCGACCTCGCCCTGGGTTGCATACCAGGTTTCGGGCTGGTTTTCGAGGGCAGCCAGGAAGGAGTCGAAGGCGGCGACATTTTCCGGTTTGTCCAATTCGTAACTGTGGCCCCAGAAGTAGAACACCAGGCCATCTTTGGTGGCCAGTTCCTTGAACTTCTGCGCGGCAGCCTCCGGGCTCGTTTTCAGCCACCAGAAGTTAGGGTTGAAGGTGATGAACGGGGAGATGGATTGAATCCAAGTTTCGCCAACCGTCGTGGTGCGTGCCGACAGATAGGCGTTGGCGACGCTCCGGGCGACGTATTCGCCTTGGACGTCATAGGCCGCCGAATAGCCGTGGGGATAGGCAAACGAGATGACCGGGTGCCCGACCTGGCTCTCCAAAAAGCGCCGCATCCCGGTCAGTTCATTTTCACATTGTTGGAGCGTCATCCGGGCGAGATGGGGATGACTCCATGTATGCGAGCCGACCTCGCCTCCCAGTGCCTCCAGCTCTTGAAGGCGCGAGATCATGTCGGATTTCCGGTTCATCAGAAACGTCCCCTTGAAGCCGTGGGCCTTGAGTTTTTCGGCCACCAGCAAATCAAATTCGCGCCCGTCGTCCCAGCTTGAGGTGATGGCGAATCGCTTGCCGTGAGGGAATACGGCGATTTCGGGCAGCCCGGTGCCTTGGTAGTTATTCAAGACGAGTTCGCCGGTTTCAGTTTTTGTGGGATCGACGGCGGTGAACTGCGTCGGGTTGCCTTCGAGAGTGTAATCCGGGGTCGGCTGGTTCACATGCACCAGGAGCACCGAGCCCACCGTTTTTCCGGATTGCGGCGTGACGGTGAGCGAGCCCCCCGGTCCGTTCAGACAGATTGGGCCGGGGGGAGGGGTGAAGGCTTTGCCATCGCCTTGGGTCCAGGCAATCGTCGAACCTTGGTGGGCGGTGCAGTAATACATGCCGCCGGGCAGCGTGAAGGGTGGGTTTACCGCACCGTTGACGACCGGGAGCCATAGAAATGCGACGTCGCTGTCCAGGGCGGCGGGGTGGACCGGCGTGAAGACCAGCTTGAGGAAACCGACCGAGTCTTGATCGCTGGGCGCATACTTACGCGCGGAGATCGAGGGGACGGGCGCGAGGGTCGCGATGACGAATCGAATCTTTGCGAGACCTACCGGGCGCGGGAAAGAGGTCAATTCGAGGGCGATCTCTTGGGGGCCGGGGATCAGCAAGCTTAAGCGGTTGTTGAGCGGGGTCGGCGATGTAATCGTCACTTCGACTTCATACATACCAGGAGGAAGCGGCGAGGCGAACGTCCACTCCGCTTTGGCCTTAATGTCCGCGGCGGCGGTAAGAAAAACGACGCGTGATCCATCCGCCTCAGTGCGGCGTTCGCCCCCGACACATTGATCGGCGGTGAGAGTGATGGATTCAGAGAAGGACATTGTCGGAATAATAAAGAGGGTGCAGAGGAGGCGTCGCATCATAAGGGTGATTGGGTGGGGGCGAGGTTGATGGCGTCGCTGATAGGAAACGAGAGGTTAATCACCGTGATTGGTGAGCGTTTTGAAAGCTGCCAGAACGCCAAAAAGCGTCGTCCAGACGGCGCAGATGAGGTACGAGAAAAAAGTGACCCAATACTTGATGGGGTCACTGTCCCTGCGGTAAATACGAGTATTGAATCCCCATCCGCGGCCTTGGATTTCCTGTGTGGAGAAAGCACTGAATACCATCCAGAAAAAATACGCGCCAAAGGCCAGAAATAATGTTGAGATCATTGGGCCTGCTCCTGGAAAATCTCAGTCATTATTCATCGTCCGAACGGATCAATTTAGTAATCCACCCGCCAGGCAACATCTCCATTTTCAGGACGTTCCAGAACAAGGACGTTCAGGTTGGGATCGGCGGGGTTCGCCTCCAGGCCCGCCTTCGCGCCGTCGGCGCTGACTTTGCCGGGCTTGCTTCCGTTGCCTGCCAGAACGATACGGAACGGCTCCCCGCCGACCACCTTGGCCACCCCGGAAAGCTGCTTCTTCTTCCCGTCCCATTTGACATTGGCAAGGTCCACATACCCCTGCATCAGATGGCGGTTGGTGGAAAGGATCTGCGGATGGTCGAGCACTTCACGCACGGAATACATCCGGGCCTCGCCAGCAGCGAGCGGCGCCTCGAGCTTGGCCGACCCGGCAAGCTTGCCCAAGAACCGATCAGTCCAGAACTCGTAGACATAGTAATTTTTCGAGGCATCGAGTCCGAGAGATCCCGTTGAGGCCGGATCGCCGCTGAGCGGGGCGCTGACGGTGTTTGGCGCTGGTTCATCGTTGCAGAGCGCGACCTGCTGCCACTGGTCGTCGACTCGAAACGCATACACGCGCGGAATCTTCACTCCGGTAAAGGCGTCCACCGGCCGCGCGCTTTGCGGCGTGCTGTGCATAGGAAATGCGCGTCCGATGTCCCAGACCGTCGGACCGTCGAGCTTGGTGACGGAGGTCGCCGACTCGATCCGGCCGCTGGTGGCGTAGAGCATGGTGAGGATCGATCGGCGCTGGGTCACATCCATCGGCGCGTAATCGATGCGGCCCTTTTCGTTGAACCCGACGAACGCCTTGCTGTCGGGATAATAGCTCATCACCACGCGGTTCTTATACCAGCGCAGGCCGCAGATCGCCGTCATTCCCGGATACCAGCGATCCGCATCCCCCCAGACCCGCTGCAGATCGACGATGCCGGCGGTGACATCCAGGCAGTTGTTGCCGAGAGCGCGCTCATGGATCAGCGCGTCGGGCCCCAGTCCGTCCCGGCAGAGCTGGAACCAGGCGCGGTAGGCGGAGGCGGTGGTGGCATATTTGTCCTCGAAGCCGCCGTCCGGACGCCAGGTGATGTCGGGATAGTCAAACTTCACACCCGAGAGCCCGCACTCCTTAAGATAGGCCCAGACCTTGCGCATGTGCGCTTGGAAATCGGGATCGGTCGTGTCGTAGGTCACCGAGGGAGTGATGTGCGTGTGGCGTCGGTGAAGGCTGCTGATGTCATTGTTAAGCATGTGGCCGGGGAACGCCTCGGCATAATCGTCCGAAGGCATGCCGCATTGGAAATAGGTCTCGGCGGTGCCTCCGCGCTCCTTGACCGCCGCGATCCACTTCTTGAACGTGTCGTAAGGGGGAACCAGATGGCCGTATTTCAGCCAGTGGGCGTCATCCCACCAGCCTTGCTCAGTGTTGCCGTTGTCGTCCTTACAATAGGTATCGGGCTCGAGGCGCACGGTGACGGGGATCGTCTTGAGCATGTCCGCCTTGCGGGCGCAATCCATTTCGTCGACCAGCACCTTGGCGCTATTGCGACCGCTGAACCATCCGCAAATCGTGAAGTTGTTGTAGATGTTGGGACGTGATTTCGTCGCGGTGCGCAACGCCTGACCATAGCTTTCCAAGGCCACAAAGGGATCGGCAGTGGTGACATCGATATAAAAAAGATCGGCGGGCTGGTAGGTCGTTCCCGGATCCACCAACCGGCCTACAGGGTCGAGCGCGGCCACCTGGGCGTTGAGCGCCGGAAAATCCTTGGGCAAGCGGTTTGAGTCTATTTTATGCCAGACAGTCCGCCAGGTCTGGCCGATCTCGGGCTGATGCCAGTAGTTGGGGTAGGTATCCCAAAGATCAAATGGCCCGAGCGCCGCGTGCTTGGCGAAGTCGCGGTAGCTCAGTCCACCCATGACCAGGCTGCGACGAACTCCATTGTCCGTGAACGTGAAGAGGAGGCTGTTTTCGCAGGCGAGTTCGGTGCCGCTTTTCACCAAATTCGCTGTCGAGCCTGCGCCGCCGTTGAGGTTCCGGGCGTCCTTCTTTTCTAAGCCTGGGAAGACATCGCCTCCCGTCATCGGTTGGAAGCTTTTCACCCGGATGCCGTAGGGTCGGTGGTTGATGATGCCGCTGCCGAGCGCGACGAAGCCTTTGCCATCGCGCACGGTGAAGGTGGTGAAAAACTCCATCCCGTCGCTGCGGAGGTTATTCAAGGTGAGTGTTTTGCCGCTTCCGAGATCGTCGGAGATCTCTTTCGCCGTCCAAGTCAGCTTGGCCTTGGGGTCATAACGCCGGTTGGTCCAATCGGTAATGACCGAGCCCAAGCCGTCCACTTCCGAGTGGGCATTGGCGATCGCCACCGTGCCGTCGCGAGCATCCACGATGTTGTAGGTGCCCGTTTTGAGATTCACCTCCACGCGCACGAGCTTGTTTTCGATGCTGACGCTGTCGGGCTTCTCGACGACGTCCACCGCTCGAGCGGTAAAGGAAAAAAGGCACAGTCCCGACAAAAGGACGGCGGCTGTCCAACGGCAAGAGGATGCCGGAAATGCAAACTTTAGGGATTTCATAAGGAGTGTTGGGTGAAATGGATAAGCGGTGATATAAGGTCAGTAGAATCCGATCAAATCAAGAGGAATTGTGAAATAAGATTTGTATGAGGTGCCAGCCCGTTGCCTTTTGACATTTTAAACTTCATGAGGAGTTTTCTGATGTCCGATCGGCCGGCGGCAGCGGAGCATGCCGGATGATGCCGCCTCTTGGAAATAAACAGACGATAAGTGGCCAGAGCAAAACAGGGGGCACGGGCGTCCCTCCCGTGAAAGGCACTCGCTTTAAGGCGGGAGGGTGATTCGATGGCGGAAGAACAGCTTGCTCTGTCCGGACAGGGGGATGCTGTAGGTGTGCGTCGAGCCGCTGCCCAGGTCGGTCAAGGGCGTCCAGGTCTGTAGGTTAGTGGACCACTCCGCCCCATAGGTGACGCCGATAGCGGAACCGGTGTAAGAGACGTTCCATTGGCTGCCTTGGATCGTCGGCTGGGGGAGCGCCGAGGCTGCGTTGGGGGTGGTGGGATTTAAGCCGAAGGCATACTCAATCAGGTTGTTCAGGCTGTCGCCATCCGGGTCGGAAGTGAGGACCGTATCGGTGAAGTCACCGCCAAAGCCTGCCACCCAGTTACTGTAGCCGGTGACAATCGCGATCTGGGTGCCGCCATTGTAGGCATAGTTCAAAGCATACCCCGCTGGCAGGCCAACCACGCTGGCGAAGGTGCCGGTCAGCGAGCCGTAACTGGCGATGATATAGACTGGATCGTGGAGCGCGGTCAGAACGCTTAGGTTGAGCGTGGCCTGGGCGATGTTAAGATTGCCAGTGACGCTCAAGCGGTCGGCCGATCCCGCGCCTGTGCCGTCCACTTCCACCGCTAAGACACCGCCGGTGGCGAACGAGGCGGACCCCACGGTGAGATTGCCGAGGGAGTTGCCGGGTGAGAGGGTGCCGGTGACGGTGACTCCATTGGTGATCGTGCCGACGCCTTGGAGAGTGGCTCCGCTGGCTACGGTGACTCCGCTGGAGGCCAGCGTGCTATTGACCGCCAGGACGCCGGCGGCAACGGAAGTCGCGCCGGTGTAGGTCTTGGATGTGGAGAAGATCGCCTTGCCGGCACCTTCCTTGGTGACGCCGAAGCCGCCGCTCAGGCCGCCGGTGAAATCGACGTTGCCGCCGCTCGCCGCCGTGACGGTGAGGTCGCGGGCCAGCGTGATAGCGCCGGAGAATATGGAGGTTCCCGTCGTGTTGGCCCCGCCGAGGATGGACTTGCCGGTGGAGCCGTTGGCCACCACGGCGATGTCACGGCTGATGTTCAGCGCACCATTGACGAGCAGTGACACCGAGGGATTCAGGATGTCCTTATGATAATCCAGGGGGCTGGTATTGAGGGTCATCGTTCCGGGGTAAACGCTGCTGCCGCGCTGCGCTTGGAAATACACGCTGCCGCCGTTGATCGTGCCCGAGGTCACCGCGACCTGCTGGCCGTAGGCCATCTGCGCCGTGGTCGTGAGATCCGTGGCGCGCACCCAAGTGCCCGAGCTTTGCACCACATAGATCCCATTTTGTGTCCCGTTGTCCTTGATCAGGATGCGATCCCCAACCGCCAGGGTGATGCCATCGACGCTGGTCGGAGCTGCCGTGAAGGTTCCGTTGTATGTGACATCTGCGGCGAAGGTGCCCGAGGAGGTGCTGCCAATGGTGGCCACCCGCACGCTTGTCATGACCGGCGTGACTTCGCCGAGGTTGACCGTGGTGACGTTGGTCACGCCGCCCAGGGCGGTGGCGTTGCCGAGCACCAATTCGCCACTGCGCACGGCGGTGTTGCTCAGATAGGTGCTCGCGCTGTTGAGTTCCACGCGTCCACCACCGATTTTGGCCAGCGGCAGATACGCCCCGCTGGAGGCACCGCCGACGCCGATCACGGAGGTGAAGACGACGGTGCTGCCAGTTTCCGCACGCAGGAACCCTTGGCGCAGGTTGCTTTGGGTGTTGTAGTTGAGCGTGATCGGGCCGGTGTAGGTGACCGTGCCGCTGGTGACCGTGCTGCCGAGCACAACCGCCGTCTGGTTGGTGGTGCCAGCCACCATGATCGGCGAGGCGATTGTCAGTCCGGTGACAGTGGCCAGGATGCCGGTCTGACTGGTTACATGCGCTCCGAGTTTGACCAGGGCATTGTTGCCCAGTCCCAAGGCATTGGCGCTGCCAACGCCCAGATAGCTGTCACTGGTGAGGAAGCCATGGGAGGCGTCAAACTTCAGCCCGGAGTTGTCGCCACTGAACGTGCTCATGTTGTAGGCCCTGCCGCTGTTGTAGTTGGTCCAGGTGGTATCAAAATTGACGCTCAGCGAAACCCCATCGCCAGCACCAGGGGTGAGCGAGGAGATATTGCCCGACCAGTTATACGGGGTGTTGACGGCAAACATACCGAAGGGCGTGCTCGAACCGGAACTTTTTTCCAGCACCAAGTTATTGGCAAAGGTTGGTGGCGTGGAGCCCGAGCCGAAGTTGTTGATGCTCATGCCGCCTGTGTTGACCCAGGTGATGGTGCCGGTACCAAACGCTGTTGCATTGTTGCGCGCCTGCAAGGTGCCGCCTTCGATCCGGATATTGCCCGAATAAGCGGAGTTGGCGCCGGCTATCAGAAGCGTGCCGCTGCCCGTTTTGAGCAGGGAGCCGGCGCCCGAAAGCAGAGCGTTGCCCATGCTGAACTCGACATTCGCGTTCACGTCAAACTGGACGTTGTCCGTCAGGATCAGTTTGCCGGTGCCGTTGGAGAACGTATGGCCCACCTTGTTGGTTGCGGGTATGGAGATCAGCACCAGATCGGAGGGATGGTAGCCAGCAGTGCCGGCGTCCAAGGTCAGGTTGTTGGCTCCCAGCGAGATATTGAAGCCCAAATTGGAAGTCGTTCCTTGGCCAGTGGCATCGGGATCGTTTAGCACCATGCCGCCTACGGTGGTCAAGCCGTTCAGGGTGATGATCCGAGCGGCTGTTATGTTGTAGTCGAAGGTGGCGATTTGGCCCGCGCCGTTGGTGTAGGTTCCGCTCGCCCAGTTGGCGGGGTTGTTCCAGTCGCCGGCAGCATCGCCGAGCCAAGCGGAACTCGCGGGGGCAAGCATCTCCGGGGTTAGGGTCACGTTCTGGAAGGTGGCGAGTTGGTAGTCAACCTGGGGTGCCAGATCGTAGTTCGTGCCTTGCGAGATATGGAACAAGCCCCAATTGGTGGTGGCCGCCAGGGCGATTGTGGCGCTGCCTATCGTCGTCCAGGTCGTGCCATCGGAGGATGAGTAGGATGTGAAAACATTGCCGACGCGGCTGAGGCGCAGCCAGCGCGGGGTGATATCGGTGTTGGCGGCACCGACGATGGTGCTGCTGGCGCCCTGCGTTACTCGGTAGTGGAATTTCGACCCCAAGGTGGTGTCGAAGGTCGTGACGGTGGCCGCCATGGGGGACTGCCAGGCGCTACTCGTAAAGATGGTATCCCGCACCATGAGGGCAAAGCGCGCGGCCGTCTGCTTCGGAACGGTGTTCGGGATATAGGCGGTGAGCACGCCGTCGCCCGTCCGAGTCTGATAGATAAACCGGCCGGTCTCCCAGCTTTGTGCTATGTCGAGGCCGCCTCCACCGATCATCGTGGAGCCGATCGCGCCCTCGGCCGACACGGCGGGAGAGGTGTCGCTGACTAGGCCATGGCTGCCGTCGTCGCTGATGTTGGTCTGGAGCCAGGGACCGGGCAGCGTGGCGGCGGAGTCTTCAATGCACACCCGCATCGTCTTGTAAATGCCAAGGCCCGAGCCGCCAGTGGGACTGCTCAGCGTGATGACGAACTGTCGCGCCTGCTGAGGCGTGGCGTTGTTGGTGATAGGGATCGAGATGTATTTGATGCCGCTTTCTCCATCAGCCCAGCTCAGGGTGCCGTTGCCGCCCGTGAAGTGCGTGCCTGAAATCGCCGAACTATCGGACGTCGTGTAGTTTGCCGTGATCGCCCCCGTGACGCCGCCAAAGCGTTCCACCGGAATCTGGGCCGTGCCGACAGCCCGGCTCACCTTCATGCGGGTCAAGGCTTGAAAGTCGATCGTCCCCGCCGCCACCTCGAAGGAGGCCTCGTTGGTGGCCAGGGAATCCCCCGCACTCCCGGTGGCAAAGACGCGGTAGTAATACGCAGTCCCCTGAGTGAAGGGGCCGGGATCGGAAAATGTGGTCGCATTTGAGCCGACCGTGCCGATGGAGGCATACGCTCCGTCGGCGCTGGACTTGCGCTCGATGCGGAAGCCGGTCTCGTCGCTGGACTGGTCCGTCCAGGTGAGGGTGGCCGCGACCGCACTCGTCTGCGTCACGGCGAGGTTGGTGGGGTTCAGCGGAGCGGCGGTGGCGGCGTCATTCACGGTGAGCGTGGCGAGCGCGCCGTGGCTGAGGTTGTAATAGGAACCGCCGGGAACGGTCTCGAGTTTGAGCGTGCGCACCATATAGGCGTAACTCTGGCCGGGGGTGCCGGTGCTATCGGTGTAGCTGGTGCCAGCCTGGGGCGTGGTCGTGAGCTTGGTGAAGGGCCCCGCACTCGTCGCGGCGCGATAGACGTGGTAGCCCTGCAAACCGGTCTCGGTGGAGGCGCTCCAACTCAGCGTCACCTGGCTGCCAGCACTTGTAGCGAGGAGGTTGCGCGGCGGCTCGACCATGTGCAGGCGCAGCGCGGGGTCGCCCAGCAGGCCGACATGCACCCCGCCGAACGAGTATCCGCCCGGGGTGTAGCCGCCACCGCCGGAGATATTGGCGTTTTGCGAGGTTCGGATGGCATAGCCAAAAGTCTCGCCCATGCCCAGTTGGTGGGTGAAATAGTGCGGGCGGCCATCCCAGTAACAGGTCAGGGCCAGCGAATCCCCGGAGGCATTACCGGCCAGCATCGCGCGCATCACCGAATTGGTATAATCCCAGTCGTCGGAATAACTGCCGAATGCGCTGGGGAAAACCACCTTGCTCGGTTTGCGCCCGAACTCGAAGGACTCGCCACCGCCTTGGAAGCTCGTCACCCCGCCACTGCCGTTGATGTGTCCCGTGAGATAGGAATTCGCCGTGGCAGAGGTGAACCATTGGTTAACCGACGCCTGGTCAATGGCCGAGGGCACCGTGGTCGAGGGAGTCACGCAGGTGTAGGCCGTAGCCCAGCCGTTCGCGGCGAAGGCCTCGCCCCAACTGGCAAAACCTTCGTATATCAGCGAGCGGCGGGGAACGGCTGCATAGGCCCCCTGCTTGTAGCGGAAATCGTGAGCCTTGCGTAAATAGCGGCGCAACAGCGAGGTCTCGCTGGTCGCGCTGGAGGGGGCTTCCGTCAGGTTCGCCATGTCCACCCGCCCGACCTGTAACTCCAAAGTGGTGGGAAAGTAGTCCTGGTCAAACTTGCCATCGCCGGCCACGTTGTCGCCGCGTGGCGAGTTGATCCCTCCGCTGTATGTCGTAGCATCCGTCCAGGTGCCATTCATGTCCGCGTAGTAGCCATCCGCCGGGAAGGCACGGCTCCCGTGGCCGTCCGGGTTGATATAGAATCCCGAATACGGCACCGGGACCCGCCCGAGCAGATAGACCATCTTCACCTGGGTCGGATCCGCATCATAGGCGGCTTTGATCAGCGCCTTGGTGGTGATAGCCGTGCCAGTGCGTGGCGCGGTGATCTGCTGAACGCTCCAGCCATCGGCACTCAGATCGTCTCGCAGCTGGGCAATCTCGCTGGCCAGCGGGGTGACCATCGTATCATCCACAACTAAAAGGAGAGTGCCGCGCGCGTGAACCTCCGCCACCTTATCGCCCGCACTGATATAGCCGATCGCCGTATACGGAGTCGCGCTGAACGTGCGCCTCATCCAGTATTCGTATTCCACGTTCGGCAGTGCCGTGGTGTCCGCATAGCTGGTAGCGGTGGTGCTGAGCGTCGCCAAGGCCGTCCCCCATCCGGTCGCTCCCTTGAGTCTGCGATACACCGACTGGCCCGTGATGCCGACCCCGTGCAGAGTCCAGGAGAGAGTGATGCACGGGGAGGTGTCCGCGACGGTGGCTTGAAGGTCCACCACGGCATCACTTGAGATGTTGGCGTGGAGGGGTGCCACCAGGGAAACCAAGAAAAGGACGCGGGCTGAGAAAAATATCTGATCAAGCAGGCTGCGGGGGGGGGTCATATTGATGGCGACTCGGTGCATCAAATACTATACGGGGGTGAAGTGACGGAGTCAAGCCGTGATTTTTTTGCGCTATTTTATTGGGAGTGAAATATTTATTCATATTCCCGGCCGGCAAGAACGGATCCCGAAACTCGTCGGAGAAATCAAGGGGTTCCTTGGATTATAAGAAATCAAGCGCTTCCTGCATTTTGCGCAAAGCGCTTTGGAGTGCGCGCCGCGCTTTTCCGTGGGGCCATCTGTTTTTCATCAAATCGAAAGAAATGTCAAACGATTCGAATAGGATGTGTAGCACAAAGAATGGCGCGCGGTAGGATTGCCACCGATTCAAGCCACCCATCGCCACTCAACAACAGAAAAACCCCATGAGCAAAGAACAACTCATTCGCTGTACTGACGGCCAGCCCGGATTCAGGCCGCCGGCAAGTCGGTGCAAGTCAACTGCCGACGGGAAGAAGAGGAAGGCGAAATCGAGGTGCTGGCCAGACACCTCCGCCCCGAGGGTCTATTCCTTGTCACCGCCGCGCCCGACGAGGACGAAGCCCGTCGCACCGTGGACCGCGTGGCCAAGGCGTTCATGCGATAGCCCCGCGCACAAGCGGGGGCAGACTCGAATGGCACCTCAATTTAAGCCAGAGTAGAACAAGCGTCCCGCTTGTTTTACCCGGCAGGACGGCAATCGGGACGGTCGGGGCGAAATATGGAAAGGCATTGCATGGAAAAACTGGGGACAAATGAGCTGAAAATGCCGCGTAGAAACCATACCGTGGCATGGGCATCCTGCCCATGTCTTACTGGATTTGTTACGTATGGGCAGGATGCCCATGCCACGGGAGTTGGTCGATGATTCACGCCTTGGAGGTAAAGGAGTTCTCGCATAGAATAAGCCGCTTTGAGTGGTTCCCATCACAAGCCACCAGCTTTTCTGGAGGTTTCTAACTTAACAACAAAATTAAATGCTGAAAATCCTTTCACGGAATCAGGAAAAACATAAAAGGAAAACCATGAAAATAAAACACGAAGCCCCCCAATTTACTCCAGTCACGAGCCTTGACGGAGACGGCTGGCTCATTGCCACCGACAGCAAAAACAAAGGCCGCGATGAGAAGTGGTTCGCAGCCCCGAGGCCCGAAGCCATGACGGTGGCTGTTCCGAGCACTATCCAGGAGGCTTTTCCTGATTATCACGGGCTGGCCTGGTATTGGCGGAGCTTCACTGCCCCTGTCAATCCCGATCCCGAGGGGCGCACTCTGCTGCGTTTCTGGGCGGTGGATTACAAGGCCGACGTCTGGGTGAACGGAACGCTGGTCGGCAGCCACGAGGACGGCGAGGAGCCGTTCTCGTTGGACGTGACCGCCGCGGTCAAGCCGGGGAAAGAGAACCTCTTGGCCATCCGCGTCCTGAATCCGACCCATGAGCCAATCGACGGGATCGTCCTCAACGAGACGGCGAGGTGCGTTAAATCTCTGCCCCATGCCCCTGGCGCGCTATGGAATTTTGGCGGCGTTCTTGATTCCGTGGAGCTGTTGACTGTTCCCGCCGTCTCCATCGAGGAGGTGCATCTGCTGCCGGATTGGAAGACCGGCGAGATCAAGGTCGAGTCGACGGTTTTCAACGCCGGTTCCGTGGCTGTGCCGGTCCGGTTCGGGCTCGTAGCCGCCCACGCCGCCGGGGGTGAGACCGTGGCCTGGTCCGCCGTGGAGACAAGCGTGCCTACGGGCCGCAGCCAGGTCAACGGGAGTCTGACCATCCCGCAACATCGGCTGTGGGACTTGGATGCCCCGATTTTATACCGGGTGACGGCGCGGCTCCAAGCAACGGGGAGCCAGTCAATCGACGAGCGCTCGACGCGCTGCGGGTTCCGCCACTTTGATTTCGAGGACGGTTATTTCCGGCTCAATGGCCGGCGCATCTTCCTGCGCAGCGCGCACACCAGCAGGTGCAGTCCTATTACGATCATTTCCTGCCAGGATCTAACGTTACTTCGGAAAGACATTCTCTACGCCAAGACGATGGGCTTCAATCTGGTCCGCTTCCTGTTCACGGGAACCAGGGCACAGCTCGAGCTCTGCGACGAGCTGGGAATGATGGTTTCGCAGCAGTCATGCGCCTCATGGCTCATGCGCGATTCGCCAGCCATGCCGGAGCGCTTCGACCGCTCGCTCCTGGGCATCATCCGTCGCGACCGGAACCATCCGTGTATTGTGCTCTGGTATGTTTTCAACGAGTGTTTCGAAGGGCCTGTGTTTCGATACGTCGCGGAATCATTCCTTCCGAAGTTGCGCGCTCTTGACAGCAGCCGTCTCTGCCTGCTCAACAGCGGACGCTTTGACAAGGACCTTAGCATTAATAATCTCAGCCGCCCCGGTTCCAACACGTGGGACACCCCGCTGAATGACGTCCACAACTACATGCCTGTGCCGCACGGCGCCACCGAGATCGCCTGGCTTCGCGGCGGCGACGGCGTCTGGAAGGTTAACCCTGCTGACAGGGGCTTTCTGCAGGAGACGGACGACAGTTGGAATAAAGGGGCCACCTTTCTCTCCGAATACGGAGTCGCCAGCGCCGTTGATCTGGTGAGCCTCGCACGCCATTACGAGAGGCTGGGAGCTACCGAAAAGATGGATGCCATCTATTTCCGCGCGCAGTTGGACATGTTCATAACCGATTGGAAACAATTGCGCTTGGGCGAGGTCTTCGGACGCCCCGAGGACTACTTTAAAGCCTGTCAAGCCGCTAACTCGGAACACCGGCGGCTGGGAATGAACGCGCTCCGCGCCAATCCCAAGGTGGTCGGCTATAGCATGTCCACTTTGATCGATGCAGCTTGCACTGGCGAAGGCCCGATTACATTACTGCGTGATCTGAAGCCCGGCGTGGTGGATGCCATCCGCACGGGGTTCGCCCCGTTGAAATGGAACCTCTTCGTCGAGCCGTGGCACGCCTATTGCGGCGGGACGGTTCACGCCGAGGTTGTCCTCGCCAACGAGGATGTCCTGCCGCCGGGATGCTACCAAGTCGAGGTCGTGCTCTTCGGACCAAACCAAGAAGTGGTTCTGCGGGAGATTGTCCCGCTTCAGATCGCGGAGACCGAACAGCCCTTCGCTCTCTTAGTTTGGAAGAAGGACGTGAAGCTCGACGGTCCCGCCGGACGTCACCGGCTGACCGCTTCGTTCGTCTCGGGAGCGGCTGCCGTTGATGGCGAGGCTGTGTTCCAGGTGTCCGATCCGGCGCTGATGCCGGAGGTGAAAGCCGAAGTCGCATTGTGGGGCGATGACCCGGAGCTGGCCGCGTGGCTGAAGGCAACTGACATCGTCTGCCGTCCGTTCGCTCCCGGAGCATCTTCCGGCCGGGAAGTCATCGTGACCAGCGGCAACCGCTTAGTCTCCCGTTCGCTGTTTGCTGAGTTCTCACGGCGCGTCGAGCAAGGCGCCACGGCGGTCATGCTCACACCCCAGGCGGTATTCACCAACGACTCGGCCCGTATGCCCGCCCGATGGACAGTGTTTGAGAACTTTGCGAAAGACGCGCCGGAGCCGGAGCCCGGCCAGCTCACTAGCGTCCCGGAGACGTTCCAGCTTGGCGGACAAATCGGCAGACGTCATGAAGTCGAGGTCGGCGAGGACGGCGGTTGCCGGGACTTGATGCCGCTCTGGGGCGGGGTCAAGTCGTCGCCCCAGGGCACGGCCAAGGAGAATGCCGTTGTGTACATCTATGTCCCGTTCGAAATCCAGCTCGCCGGCTCCTACGAGATCAAGCTCGGCGCGGATTATTGGTATAAGGCGTGGCTGGACGGCAAGGCGGTGAGCGACACGCTTCGCACCGGTAACGAAGCCGGGGGGAACGCCGAATTCAACACCCGCGGCGCGCTTGTCGATCTCACGGAAGGCGCTCACTTGCTGGCGGTCAAGGTGATCAGCGGCGCCTGCGGGAGCCGGCTGCGTCTGTCGATCTGCGAGACGGACGGATTGACCCGCTTCCACTCGCCCAAACTGAACCGGGTTGACTGCGTCGCTGGCTTCTACCACCGGGACGACTGGGCGCGGCGGCATCCGATCTTCGACGGACTGCCGACCGGCCTGCTGGACTGGGCGTCTTACCGGAATATCGTCCCGCATCAAGGGATGTGCCTGAAGGATCTCGAGGATCCGGACGAGGTGGTCTGCGGCGCGATCCAAACCTGCTTCGGCTACAAATCCGGCCCCTACGTGGCGGTCTATCGGCACGGCGCGGGACGGATCGTCATGAATACACTGAACATCCGCGAGAACCTCGGAAAAGATCCTGTCGCTGAGCGCTTGTTACGCAATTTGCTCAACTACGCCGGCACACCTGCGGTTTGAAAGCTCGGCCGCGATCACGCCCCGGCAGAGCGGGAGATTGTTCATCAAATCAAAAGTAAAAATGGCGAGTAGAAACCATACCGTGGCATGGGCATCCTGCCCATGTCTTACTGGATTGCTACGCATGGGCAAGATGCCCATGCCACGGGAGTTGGTCGAGGATACCCGCCTGGAGACAAAGGCGTTCTCGCATAGAATAAGCCGCTTTGAGAGGCGCCCATCACAAGCCTCCGACTTTACCAGATGGTTCTGACTTAACAGAAAAATGACGGCCAAAAAAAGCCTTTGCGAAATTAAGAGAAAACTATGAATACACAAGAAATGATCGATAAGGTTTCCCAATATCTTAAGAAGAAATCTGCGGAAGGGAACATCGTCCAGACTGGCGTGTCTTTCCAAACCAGCGATGACGCCTTGCAGCGCCTCTTCGACATTGCCGAGGCGAAGGCGGCAGAAAATGTCGTGCAGTTTAATCCTGCGATGAAGGTCCTGGTCGAGGGGGGAGGGTTCCATGCTGCCTATCTCGAGACCCAACCGATGGGCGGAGAAATGTATGCCAAGCGAAACCTTGAAGTTGCCGTGCATAACCAGTTGGTTTTCATGCTCGGTCAGAGGGAGGATGGTCGTCTGCCGGGCTATGTCAACAATGCTGCTGCTGCCCGCAAGGGCAATTTCAAGAATGGCAAATGGGTGGAAGGTTTCGTCGAAGATCCCGCGCTGGGCCTGGTGTTCGACTACCGGATGATTCAGGGCTACTGCTTCCCGACCCCCGCATGGAAGCTGTATTTCTGGCTTGGCAAGGATCGGGAATATCTGGAGTTGCTGTATGCGGCGCTTGAGGCTTTTGACTCCTACCTGTGGAAAACCCGTGATTCCAACGGTGATGGCCTGCTCGAACTGTGGTGTACCTGGGACACGGGAGAGGACGGCGATCCGCGATGGACCACGCGGGGTGCGCCAACCTATTGGCCCTTCGATCAGCCGCCTGGAGCGGCAGGCCTTCCCAGTCCCCTGGATCCTGACGTCTATGCCAGCTATTGGATCGAACGATACCAGCAGGGATTTCCCGCACCCACACCAGCCGATGTGCTCGTGCCAATCGCCTCGCTCAATATCAACGGTTATAGCTTTAGCAGCCGGCTCATGCTGGCCGACATTTCACGGGAACTTGGGAACGGCCGCGAGTCATTCTGGCGACAGCAAGCCGAGGAGGTGCGCCAGCGTGTGACAGACAGTTTGTGGAGGCCTGACAAACAGGCCTTTTTCGATCGTGACCGAACCGGAGCGCGGGTGGACGTCCTTGTTTTACACAACAATGCGATTGGAATGTATTACGGATTGTTCACACAGCAAATGGCCGATGAGTTCATCCGGTGCCATCTGCTCAATCCCGACGAATTCTGGACTCCATTCGGCCTGGCATGCTTTGCTATCAACGAGCCATTTTATCAGCGCGTGGATATCCCTGGCTATTCCCAGGATGATGCCTACTGTCATGGTCTCATCCAGCAACGCGCGATCCGCGCCCTCGAAAACTACGGCCACTATGCGGAGGCTTCCATGCTTGGCGACAAGTTGCACAAGACCCTTGCGCGAAACGGGCACGCTTTCTTCGGGGGCGTTGGCATCAAGACCGGCGAGTCAACCACCTGGGGCGGTGGAAATTACGGCCCGATGCTCCTAACTGCTCTCGAATACCTTGCCCATCTCCATGGGATCCATATCGACGAAGACCGTGTCTGGTGGTCGGGCCTGCGACCCACAGGGCATGATTTCACCTGCACCCAGCGCTGGGGGGATCACACCTATCAGCTCACGTGTGAAGCCGGTCAACTCCACGGCCGCTTGAACGGCCGCGAGCTGTTCTCCTGCACAGCGGGGGTGCGCGTCGTGACAGATACCGACGGCAACGTATGCGAGGTGGTGGGGATTCATCCTGAGACTCAGCACGTCACACTCAGCTCGGGTGGAGTCAAACGGCAACTCGATGTTGTGCCGAACCACGTCTATGGTTTCGATGGCCAGGGGGTGAAGTTGTTGCGCTCCGCGCCGTTCGACTATGCCAATCGCCCGTTCTTCGGACCGCTGCCGCTGCCCGGCCCACCGAACGTATCCGATGATTTTCTGTGCTGGCTGATCACACCGGTGCTTCCTGGTGAGGAGATCGCCGATATGGCTCGACCGAATGCGAACGACCACCTGACGAACGAACGAACTTTCCCGGCCTCCTTCGTCAACAATCACGACACGTGGGAGGGGCAGAGCGGGCACGCCGCATTCTTTGGGCATGTCGATGCCGAAGAGGCGATGGACGTTGAAGTCAGGTTCGGTGAAGATGGACCGGTTCGCTTGTGGATCGGGGAGCAAGAGGTGCATACGAACCTGAAGGGCACCAATCCGGCATTACGCGATACACACCGCATACCGGTGCGACTGCCGGCAGGACGCACGCCAGTCACGATCCTGATGGCATTGAACGGCGGGAAAGCCTGCGGATTCTTCCTGCGCATGGCGCGCCCGTATGCCGAACCGGCTCCAATGATGCCACAACCCTGGAAATGATGATGTTCTTGTGCGATCTGAGCCGGCGCTCATTTACGGGCTTAATTGCATGTGTGGCTTATTGCATGTTGACTTTATTTACATTCCACATACGGTCGCCCGGTTCTTTGCTGAGCAGTTTTTCTTTCCTATGACAACGCCCCAAACTTATCGAGTCGGAACCCTCGAATACACCCTTCGCGGTATCTGCGTGCTTTTCTTCTGGTTGTTATGGGGGGATTTTGCAGCGAGCTTTTTTGGCGGTGTATTCGGCCCTTTTCTCACGATCTACCTCAAGGATTTGCAAGCCTCAAACGTCTTGATCGGGGTGATGATGGGCAGCATCGGGGGGGTCATCAACATCCTCTTCCTGCCAGGAATCAGCCGGAAGAGCGATGAATGTCGCAGCCGCTGGGGCCGGCGCATTCCGTTCCTGGCGATCTGCACCCCCATCAAGGTTTTCTCCCTGATCATGATCGGTTTCGCGCCGGAGGTCGGCGGCTGGATCTACACCCATGTGGTCCACCCGATCGCTCCCAGCATCACCGTCCAGGCAGTCTGCCTGAGCTGGCTGTGCATTTTTATTGTGGCTTTCCACTACCTGGGGATGGTTTTTAACAACGCCTTTACGTGGCTGATGCACGACGTGGTGCCCCAGTCGTTCATGGCGCAGTTTTTGTCGTGGTTCCGCTTCGTCGGTACCATCGCCGGCGTTGCGTTCAACTGGTATTTGTTCCCTTCCATCATGAGCCACCGCAAGGAGATTTGCGTGGGGCTCGGCCTCTTTTATCTCGTCGTTTTCCTGATGATGTGTTGGAAGGTCAAGGAAGGCGAATACCCCCCGGTGGTGCCGGCTAAGAAAAAGCCGAGCGTGCTTCAAGCCTATGGAGGCTACTTTCGCTCCTGCCTGTCGGTTCCCATGTACCGCAATATGTTCATCGCAGGCATGATCAACGGCTGCTTTGGCTGTGCTGGCACCTTCCTGATCCTTTTTTACCAAAAAACCCTCGGGATCAGCATGGAAGATTTAGGGAAGGTCTTCGCCATAACGGGCATCACCAGCCTCTGCGCTCTCGCGCCAATGGGCTGGCTGTGCAATAAATTTTCCGCGTTCTATGTGTCCCTCACCTGCGGGGTGGGAGGGATCATCATGACCATAATCTCCTACTTTTTTATCCACGACAAGCAGTCCCTGCTCACCATATTGATCATTGGGAACCTCATTGCTACAGCGGGGGCCATCAGCGGCGCCACGCTTGGAATGCAGATCTTCCCTCACGCAAAATTCGGCCAGTTCTCTGCCGCCGGCATGGTCTTCGGATGCGGGATCGGAGTTCTGGGCAACTACCTTGCAGGCACCTTCATGGACGCGATGCACAGCAACTATCGCATGGCTTATCCGTGGATGCTGCTCGGAGGGCTGCTGGGGCTCATTCCGACATTCTTTGTCTACCGGGATTGGAGGCGCTACGGCGGGCCGGACAACTATGTGCCCCCCGAGCCTCCGGAGTAGGTTCTCAATTCTATGAGCCCGCATCCACTTAACCTCAGCCACCTCTTCCGCGCCACGTTCGCCATCCGTCCCGCGTGGGCCAATCGCGTCCTGCCCGCAATGATTTCGAAGCTTCCTGCGTAATGGCCATTTTCCTTGGAGCGATCACCGCCTTTGCTGACGGGGGGGAGGAAATACAGCAGGCGCAGGCCTGGTCGGAACGGGCTTTTCGCGCAGAAGGCAAAGCCACCCAGGAGCCCGCTGCTCCGAATGTCATTTCGTCCGGTGTTCCATTTTCTTTTGTCTACGGGGGCGTCGCCTCAGCCGATTTGTTGAAAGATTGGCAGGTGAAAGTTGAGACCGAGAAGTCGGCCGGCGGCAAAAATCGGCGGGCGATCACTTACACCGATCCGAAGACGGGGTTGGAACTGCGTTGTGAGGTGACAAGCTTTGACGATTCCCCGGCGGTCGAATGGGTTCTGTATGCCACCAACAAAGGCAATGCCGATACCCCCATACTGGAAAAGCTCCTGCCGCTGAACCTCGATCTCAAGGTGCCGGAAGGGGAGGTGATCTTGCACCATTCCCACGGCAGCACAAGTGGCCCGCTCGATTTCCTTCCGGTGGATCAGGTCGTATGGCCCAAAGAAGGGATTGATCTGGCTCCGTTCGGGGGAAGATCCTCGGATGGCCGCATGCCGTTCTTTAACTTGGAATACTCCGGCGGCGGCGTGGTGGGCGCGATCGGCTGGACGGGCCAGTGGGCATTCCATCTGCAGCGGGATAAAAAAGAAGTGCTGCTCCAGGCGGGCCAACAAACGTTTTACATGAAACTGCATCCGGGCGAAACTGTTAGGTCACCTCGGATTCTGCTGGTTTTTTGGAAGGGCAAGGATTCGCTTCGGGGTCATAATTTATTGCGCCAATTGCTGCTCACTCACTACGTTCCGCGGATCAACGGCGAAATAGCCATACCCCCCACGGCGCTAAATACGTGGTTTGATTATAATAGCGGCAACCGGGTCAATGAGGAAAATCAAAAAGCGACAATCCCCATCGCCGCCCGGGCGGGGTTCGAGGCTTTTTGGGTGGATGCCGGATGGTTTGAGGGCGGCTGGCCTGACGGTGCAGGCAGTTGGATTCCTAAGCCGGAGGCATTTCCCAACGGCCTGAAACCGGTTAGCGATGAGGCCCATCGGAACGGGATGAAATTTGTGCTGTGGTTTGAACCCGAACGCGTCACTCCCAACAGCCGCGTGGCAAAAGAACATCCGGAGTGGGTGCTACACTCATCTGCCAAGAGCAGGGCTGAACAGGGCGACCTCTACAACCTGGGAGACCCGGCAGCGCTGGCATGGATCACCAATCACCTTTCCCAGTGCATCGGCGATTGGGGGATCGACGTCTTTCGCAACGATTTTAACATTGACCCATTGCGTTTCTGGCAGTCTTCAGATCCGGAGGACAGGCAAGGGATGGCCGAAAACCGCTACATTGTCGGCCTCTATGCCATGTGGGATGAATTGCGAGGCCGGCACCCCGGACTGACAATCGACAATTGCGCCAGCGGCGGTCGGCGATTGGATCTCGAGATGATCAGCCGAAGTTATCCGCTTTGGCAAAGTGACACGCAATGTTGCCAAAAGCCGCAGCCAGTCCAGGATCAGATTCAAAACGCGGGGTTGAGCTTGTATGTGCCCCTGCATGCCGGAGGGGTGTGGGCGTTTGATCCTTATAACTTTCGCAGCATTGCGACCACAGGAGTGGTTTGTCCGGATATTTCCAAGGATCAGGACAAGCTGCCGTTGGTCCGCAAGATGGTGGAAGAGCTGAAATCGCTGCGCCCGCTCACGTTGGGCGACTACTACCCGCTGGCGGAGATCAATACGAGCCACCAATTCTGGAGCATCTCGCAATTCGACCGGCCGGATTTGGGCCAAGGTTATGTCATAGCGTTCCGTCGTGAGCAATCGCCGTTTCCGTCGGCGAAGGTCGCCTTGCGCGGTCTGGATGCCAAGGCGGATTACCTGCTCACAAACATGGACACGCAAGAAAAGAAGACCGTCGCGGGATCGGCGCTCGCCCGGGAATGCACTCTTGATATTCCTGAGCCTGCCTCTAGCTTACTGCTGATCTACCAAAAGCTTCCCTCGCTGGCTTACTGCTGATCTACCAAAAGCTTCCCCCTAGCTTAAAATGAAACGGCAACGGAAAAAGCTTCCCCAAAACCCCGTCAGCCCACCCATCCCTATGAAACAACATCCTCTCAATCGCAGCCATCTCTTCCGCGCCACGTTCGCCCTCCGTCCCGCGTGGGCTAATCGCGTCCTGCCCGCAATGATTTTCGAAGTTTCCTGCGTCATGGCCCTTTTTCTCGGTGCGATCACTGCCTTTGCTGACGGGGGGGATGAAATCAAGCAGGCGCAGGCATGGTCGGAACGGGCTTTTCGCGCCGAAGTCAAAGGTGCCCCGGCGCCCGCTGCTTTGGAGGGCATTTCGTCCGGTGTTCCGTTTTCTTTTGTCTATGGAGGAGTCGCCTCAGCCGATTTGTTAAAAAATTGGCAAACTAAAGTTGAGACCGAGAAGTCGGTCGGCGGAAAAAACCAGCGGGCGATGACTTACACCGATCCGAAAACGGGTCTGGAGCTGCGCTGTGAGGTGACAAGCTTTGTCGATTCCCCGGCGGTCGAATGGGTGCTGTATGCCACCAACAAAGGCAATGCCGATACTCCCATACTGGAAAAACTCCTGCCGCTGAACCTCGATCTCAAGTTGCCGGAAGGGGAGGTGATCTTCCACCATTCCCACGGCAGCACGAATGGCCCACTCGATTTCCTTCCGGTGGATCAAGTCGTGGGGACCAACGCGGTGATTGATTTGGCTCCGTCCGGGGGACGATCCTCGGATGGCCGCATGCCGTTCTTTAATCTGGAATACTCCGGCGGCGGCGTGGTGGGCGCGATCGGCTGGACGGGACAGTGGGCATTCCACCTGCAGCGGGATAAAAGGGACGTGCAACTTCAGGCGGGACAACAAACGTTTCACATGAAACTGCATCCGGGCGAAACTGTTCGCTCGCCCCGGATCCTGCTGGTTTTCTGGAAAGGCAAGGATTCGCTCCGCGGCCATAATTTGTTGCGCCAATTGCTGCTGGCCCACTACGTGCCGCGGATCAATGGCGAAATGGCCATGCCCCCGGTTGCTCTTTCTCCTTACTATGATTATAATGGCCGGGGGAATGAGGGAAATCAAAAGGAGGCAATCCCCATCGCCGCCCAAGCGGGCTGCGAGGCTTTTTGGGTGGATTGTGGATGGAATGAGGGCAGCTATGCCGGTGTGGGGAGTTGGGTTCCCAATCCGGAGGCGTATCCCAACGGTCTGAAACCGGTTAGCGATGAGGTGCATCGAAACGGGATGAAATTTATTTTGTGGTTTGAGCCGGAGCGCGTCACTCCCAACAGCCGCCTGGCGAAGGAGCATCCGGAGTGGGTGTTGCTCCCTGCTTCTGACTCCCGCTTTAAGGACTCCCTCCTCTATAACCTGGCAGATCCTGCAGCTTTGGCATGGATGACCGATCACCTTTCCAAGTGTATCGACGATTGGGGAATCGATGTCTTTCGTGTCGATTTTAACATCGACCCATTGCGGTTCTGGAAAGCAGCGGATACGGAGGACCGGCAAGGGATGACAGAAAACCGCTATATTGTCAGCCTCTATGCCATGTGGGATGAATTGCGAGCCCGGCACCCCGGACTGACAATCGACAATTGTGCCAGCGGGGGGCGGCGATTAGACTTGGAGATGATCAGCCGAAGTTATCCGCTTTGGCAAAGTGACACGCAATGTGGCCGAAAGCCGCTGCCAGTTCAGGATCAGGTGCAAAATGCGGGGTTGGGTTTATATGTGCCCCTGCATTCCGGCGGGGTGTGGGCGTTTGATCCTTATAACTTCCGCAGCATTGCGAGTACAGGTGTGGTGCTTCAGACATCCAAGCTTCAGGACAATCTTCCTTCGGTCCGCAAGATGGTGGAAGAACTGAAATCGTTGCGTCCTCTCACATTGGGCGACTACTATCCGCTGGCGGAAATCAATACGAGCCATCAATTCTGGAGCATCTCGCAATACGACCGGCCGGATTTGGGGCAAGGCTATGTTCTGGCTTTCCGCCGGGAGCAATCGCCGTTTCCGTCGGCGAAGGTCGCCTTGCGCGGTCTGGACGACAAGGCGGATTACCTGCTCACAAACGTCGACACGCAAGAAAAGAAGACCGTCGCGGGATCGGTGCTCGCCAGGGAATTCACTCTTGATATTCCCGAACCGGCCTCGAGTTTGTTGCTGATCTATAAAAAAACTCCACATGTCAGAAACTAAACGCGAAGAAACCGCAAGTTCGCAACCGGTCTGGTATGATGGCTTGGAACAAGACCCGAACTATGCGATAAAATCCAATCCTTCCTGCGCGACAAAGATATTTGTCAACCATGTCGGGTTCATGCCGGAGGCCCACAAGTCGTGCACGATCATCAATCCGACCTCGACGGAATTCATGGTGCGCAAGAATATTGTCA
>Ga0194039_1000401_pt1 | contig 26615 bp, 40 predicted proteins | sample JunL228m_MetaG_FD_148679 | JGI IMG/M metagenome (GOLD analysis project Ga0194039, IMG submission 148679) | Anoxic zone freshwater microbial communities from boreal shield lake in IISD Experimental Lakes Area, Ontario, Canada - Jun2016-L227-8m | ecosystem: Environmental > Aquatic > Freshwater >... | reverse complement strand
AGCCTATATTTTTAGGGAAATGTAAAGGTAATCAACAAATGAATAATTTTGCCCATCACGCCCCTTGTATTAAGGGTGCATAATGTATCACATTCATTAACTAAAACCACTAAATTTCATGGCAGTATCAAAATTCGCGTCCCACGTGGATGCAAAGGAAAACATCAATGGACTTACGGAACTATTCATTGCATACCTGTTGAGACAGGTCGACGAGGACGATCCAAACGTAGCAGCGTATTATAACATCAAAGCTCAGATTGAGCAGGAGTTGAAGGAATGACAGACACCACCACCAGACCGCAGGAACGGGCATGAGCTGAGCGAGACAGCCGGTGGTACAGAAATTCGTATATTAGCAAGATAAACCGAAAAGCCATGAAAAGAATCATCAGAAATGTTATGCTTTCAGTATGGTTGGTAATACTTGTCACGGTTTGCACACTGTGGGTTGCCGGGCATATTATGGGATTTTTGCATTTATTTTTCTAAAAGACTTGACAAACCTCACTGCAATCATTATCTTTGCCTCCGCTACACAACTCTAATTCCAATGAGGCAAACTACAACGAAACATTTTCTGGAGGGCAACGCGGTGAAAGTCCGTCGTTCAAATCAGAGCCTCGCTTTGAGTTGTGTAGCGGTGACCCTCCCATTTTTATTACTTAATACATATAAACAATGCTACACAACAAAATCAGCGCCGAACGCGCTCAGAAAGTCGTCAGTATTATTACCGATGCAAACTCACCGAAAAATCACCTGATCCACCTTCAGGAAATGTTAATTTGCTGGCTACGGGCCAACAATGAGGACATTGATGAACACGAACAGGGTGTCTATCTGACATTCATTGTCCTTTCATCTGCACTCAAGGCTATGGAGGAACCGAAAGATGAATGAGCTCCAGATTTACAACTATGAGGGCAACTCGGTTTCGTTTAGAACAGAGAATGACACCGTATATCTGAACGCTACTGAGATGGCCCGCCCGTTTAGCAAAAGACCAAATGACTACCTTAACTTACAATCCACCAAGGAGTATGTTTGCGAGTTGGAAACTACAACCAGGAATGGTAGTTTAATTATTACGGAGGAAGGTAGAAATGGAGGTTCGTGGTTCCATGAAGATCTTGCGCTTGATTATGCAAAATGGCTGAATGTAAAATTCCGCATCTGGTGTAACGACCGTATTAAGGAACTTCTCAAACATGGAATTACAGCTCTGGACCCCGAAAAGCTGCTCAACGACCCTGATTTTATCATCAAGGCAATGACAGCCCTGAAGGTGGAACGCCAAGCAAGGATAATTGCGCAGCACCAGTACAATCAAATACTGCCAAAGGCCAACGCATTCGACCACGCCCACAGTATTGAGGGTGTTTACAGTATTGATCAGGCTGCAAAGATTATTTTTGGTGGACTGGGGCGCAATAAGTTCATTCGGATATTACAGGATGATGGTATTTTTATGAAAGGCAAATGTGAAGCGTACCAGAAATACCACGATGAAAAATTGTTCACCTGTAAATCGGTACCAATCCGGACCGGACAGATGTACTCTCAAACATTCATCACTCACAAAGGACTGTTGCAGCTTATTCGAAAGTATGGTCGGTATGGGTCCTACGCTGATAAAGAGTTGAATATCGCAGTATAGTAATCACTAAACAAGCAAGGGCGCACCTTAATAGGTAGCGCCCTTTTTTTTATTGGGTACAAATAAAACAGCCGAATCTCTGTGTCCGGCTGCTCCCGGTTCATAAACCGGCCTGATTTGGACAGTACATAATTCACCTGTCCTCGAGTTCTGTTATTCCTCCACCTCATCCGCCACTTGTTGACGATTAAATCTCATGCGCTGCTCGTATCGGCGCCGGACCTCGCTGACGTCCTGCTCAGGCTTGGCAAATATAATAGTCTTGGCGTCAATCACAATAGCCACCAGCCCCTTGAGTGATCCGGCCAGTTGCTTCGACCTGGGTATCGGCACCTGCTTAAGGTGGTCAATCGTGGCGCTGGCACCTGCCTGCACTTTCTGATCGCGGGATAGTCTACTTTTCATACCGTATGTGTTGGCGGTTCCTGAATCACGAAATCAACCTTAACTTTGTCCTTGGCAATGCCAATTCTACACTGCTCGATCAGTTTATTTCTGAACTCTTCAAGGTGTTCCTTGTCTGGCACGGTGAGGCTGCAGTCTATGGACTGATTTATGTTTACCCTTAGTATTTTTATCATCACGACAAGTATTTAGGTTCAAGTGCAAGCGTACCGAGTATCTTTTCAAGACTTCTGCGGTACCCGCGATCTGTTGCATAGAGCGACCTGACCAGCCGCACGGAATGGATAACCGTAGCATGTGATCCCAGTCCCGATTTGCGCGCACACTCACAGCCCTTCATGCGCAGGTAGGTATATCCAATGAACATGCAAATCTGACGTGGCATACACACATCTCTGGTCCTGGTGGGCTGTTTCATAGCGTCTGTATCAATGCCAAACGCACCTGCAACAACATTCTGAACGTGTTCAAACGTAAGTGAAAGCCCGGGCACGGCCCAGTAATTATCATTTCTCTCTGACATATAGTTTTGTTTTAAGTGAGTCAATAACGTGAGTGAGGGAGTCAATACGTAGGGTTAACGGATCTGGCGGTGGCGGCGGAACAGGCCTATCCGGTGGCACAACCTCTATTGCTGGGGCCGGAACTGGCAGTGCAGTATCAACAAGCATCACGGCCCCGATAGCGAGCATTAAGGCGATACCAGTTACGAAGATTAGTCCTTTGGTTTGGGAGGTCATTTTGAATTGGTTTTAATTATTACTTTTTTTCCGTGTGTAAAACAGTGTGTCTTAAACTGGCACTTTCCTGATTTGCCGTTGCAGGGGTCGTAATCCTCGCATTGCTTCCCACATAGATTATCCTCTGTTAAGCACACTTCGTCAACCGCACTGCACCAAAAATGATGTTTGTCTTTATCGGGAACTGCAACAAATACCTCCATTTCGGTTAACCCGTTTTCCTCCATGTCGGACTGGAAATAGTCTATTTGATGGCAAAACTCAGAATCTTCGTTTCTGAAATACATCTTTGCTGGTTTCATCCTGTTATATTTCAGTGATTGGTTTCTTTGGTGCGGTTAATGTCATCCAATGGGTTATAATGCTGATTACCGGGGTATTGTCAATAAAATACCAATGAGCATTATCGAAATATCCAATTCCTACCAAAGATTTACCATTAGGTTTCTTTACCATAATCCATACCCATCTTGTTGTGTCAGGTAGTGCGAAGTCAACTGATGCCCATTCGTGTTTTTTCATCCTGTTATATTTTAGTAATTAGTAATTATTCCGTAATTATCCTGTTTGTTATCGTCAATGTAGGTGTAGCTTTTTGATGTCACCAGTTCGGTGTTCTTGCAGTCTTTATGCTCCGGGTGAACCGCTTTGGCCACCCTGACTACTTTTAGATAGAATTTTAACGACTGAGACAATTCCTCAATGAAATTATCAAGGTTCTCGTCTGTGATACAGTTCAGCATTGATTTTGGTAGGTGAATTTTGTGTTTGTTGGGCATATCTCTAAATTTTAGTGATTTCCGTGATATACTTTTCCTTAATTGATGTTTTCTTATCTGTATGGTATTCGTCACACCATTTGAAACAATGGTATTTATTTATCTTTCCTTCAAAATCAGTCGTTACCTCGTACTGATTGTCTGGGTTGTACCGGGCCATGAAGATTTCTTGTATTTCCTCTTTTACCTCGAAGTCCCGCTTAAAGAAGTCGTACAGCCTTGCCCTATCATTATCTTCCAGCCGGTTATACCAGTAGTCTATTGCCTTTTCGATAATTGAGTATCGTAGAATCGTTCCTGCGTGCCACGATGCTTCAATCAAGACTGTTAACTCGAAGTAATCTATTGTTAGTTTCATCCCTTTATATTTTAGTAATAGTTACTGATTGAACTACCATCTCCCCGCCTTCTTCCTCCTTGCTAAATACATGAGAATACCCCGGCTCACCCCCACTCTGAATGCCGATGATGAATAACAACTCACAGGTAGGCACGTTCTCCGTTACTCGGAACATCTCTTTACTATCGACCAGCCATGCAGCATAACCAACACCGTAAATAAATGAGTAGGTATGGAATCCTTCGTTAAGTAGGACAGGAAATACATGGCCTACGCTGACTGAAGGCACACCGTTACGGTGCAGGGAGAATTTAAGATAATTCGATGGCCCTCCAATCATGTAAGGAAATGCAGGATAACCGAACTTCTCAAAGTCAAACTCTGGCAACTGGTCACCTGGTTCTGCACGATACATCCAGGGGCAGGCATCAAAGTAGGTATATCCAAGTGGTGATAATTTAGCCACTACGTCAAGGCGATTTCCCGGCTTCAACGTTACTCCCTGCTTTAATCCTGTATTGTACGAGCATATCTGCCCACACAGGTTGAACTTCCCGGTGAACCAATCACGGGTGTAATAGCCATCTGACTGCCAGTCGTTGCCCCACGTTTCGGTTGTGGTGGCTCTTAATATCAACCCCTCTTTCGATGGGATTACGTTCTCCCTGACCCATATACAGCGTTGCATGAAGTCAGGATAAATCCCACGCATCCCTTTACCGGCAAATGCAAACCAGTCTGACCATGAGAATTGGGAGTTGGTGAAATCCCTCTTGAATAGGACTACGGGAGCGGGAGGGGTGGGTGGTTTGGGTTTGCGGAACCAGTTACACATAATTCAGATTTTTAACCGATGTAACCACACCTATCGAATCACCTATCTCGTTTGAGTGTAGAATAAGCGACCTGTTGCCGACAAGGATTTCATTTTCAAGCCAGCGTTTTTCTTCTGCATTTAACAAGTCAATCATATCGCTATCAAGTTCTAATTCAATGGTCATTTGGATTTTAAAGGTTTTCATAACTGCTTTTTTAGTGATTCTATTTCTTTTTTTAACTGAGGGATTCTCGTGTTACATGTTTCGTGTTCGTAGTTTAATTGCCGTATCAGTTCATCCTGTTTCTCCACCAACTCACGAAGGATGGGAGCTGATGCGGAGAGTTTGGCGTTGGCGTTAATAAGGAGCAATTCAGGCCTTCTGCGGTTCCATATTCTCTTAATTCCTTCTTTACTAACAGAATCCCTTGGGCTTTCACAACCACAAACACAGGTTACGTCAAACAAATCTGACCTAAATTCATATATTTTTACCTTTCTGCCGCAAAACGGGCATGGTTTTAATGTGTTATTTTCCATTGTCTTTCCCTTCCCAATCTTCAAAAGTTTCATACTCCCAACTGCCTGTACCTTCATCAGAATATTGCACTTCTCTTGCAGCTTCAAACGCCGCCTGTTCACGGATTTCTATTTGCCGTTCGAGCCAATCAATGTACATTATAGTTATAGTAGCGTTCCATACTAAAATTGGGAGACCTACTTCTTTTTTAAATTGTTCCATGGGTGTCATTTCACCTCCTTTTCTTTGTAACAATACATACATTGAATCGTCATTTTCAGCCTGTATGCTGACCAAAAGGGCCCCATCCATTCGTGGAACCCGAAAAAGCATTTAAGTTGTTGTATCATTTCCCCTCCTTGTTATAAAGTTCATAAAGCTGTGCGGTGGTAATTAATGTGGGATTATCAAGATGTCTCTCTGTACAAGCAACCCATTTTTTATCTCTATCAAGTTGAATATACCCTGATGCTTCAACCCACTCTGCGAAGTCAATACAGGATTTTTTAATTTCTTCTTCCTGTTCTATACCAAGATTCTCACTCTTGACATCAAGTACAGATATGGGTACGGTTACTTTCATGGTTTAATTATTAGATTCATCATAATCAGTTTGTTTATTCCAATCAGGGTCAAGGGTTCCTTCCTTACAAGGTATTTCGCTTATCAACTGTCCAGTAATTTTACAGTAACCAAGTCCATTTTGTTGACAATAAAGTTTAGCCATGCCGGGAGAAATAGCATCTATGCTTGGGCCACACCATGCTTTTAATTCTCCGTCAGCAGGATCAATAGCTTTTATTTCAGTAGTAAATTTCATTTACTTTCCCTCCATTCTGTAAAAGTTTTATACATTGCCATTATTCCTTTCTGTTCGCTGGTTGCCAATTACTGTAATCGTTATCACAATCAATACAATGAATACAACGTGGGCTTTCATAGAAATAATCACAATTACCACAACTCTTCTCCACCTCCACCGGATGCTCGGAAAGCTGGGAACGTAAATGTTCTACAACACCGTCTTTATCTGGTTTTCCCCACTTACGTTTTTTATTAATTTCCATCTTTTCAATTCCGCAATTCATTAGTTCTCTAATTGTAAACCCACATCTGCTGGCAGTATTTAAAATGAGAATAAAACAGTCTGCAAATTCATGTCGCAATGATTGATTAAGAGGTGATTCGTTTGGGGTTTCAATTAACACTTCACATAATTCAGCGGCTTCTTTTTGTAAATGCCTTGCGTGACTTAAAGACGTTGCACTTGGAAATGTTTTAGTAGCCCAAATAAACCACTCATTCATTAATTGCTGAAGTTCATCAGTCACCTGTTTAGGTTCGTCAGCTTCGAGCAAACTATTTACATTGTTTCTAAGCTGATTGATTATTTCATTTTGTTCAACCAATCTATCTTCCAGTTCTTTGCGTGTCATTTCTTCTGCAATGGACTTTCTAAACCATTCTGAATCATCCGTAGCCAGTTCTTTTACCGGATGGGTGGAGAGGTACTGGTCAACAAACTCACCTGATTCACGTTCATCAAACCCAATCGAATTATGGCTTTCTCTTTCATAATCCCTAATACTATTAAGGAAATCAATCAGTCTTTCTCTTTCAGTCATGGCTTTTCGGAATTAATTTCTAACCACTTTTTGCACGTATCATAAGCCAGCACCCGTAATTGTGATTTAATGGAATTGTCGTTTGGAAATTCATTGTCATTGTTCCAAAAGTCTTTTTCCCAATCTTCGACAGTTCTCAGGTGACATCCCAATTTGACATAGTGTTTTCCATCCTCTGCAATAATCGGCATGGCAATGTATCTGTAAATTCCTATAAATACGATTGTTTTTAAAATTTTAACTCCACGCAGGTCTGCACCACTCAGGTCTGCACCACTCAGGTTTGCATCACGCAGGTTTGCACCACTCAGATTGGCACCACTCAGGCTGGCACCACTCAGGTTTGCACCACGCAGGTCTGCACCACGCAGGTCTGCATCACGCAGGTTTGCACCACGCAGGTCTGCACCACGCAGGTCTGCATCACGCAGGTCTGCACCACACAGGTCTGCACCACACAGGTCTGCATCACGCAGGCTGGCATCACACAGGTCTGCACCACTCAGGTCTGCACCACGCAGGTCTGCATCACGCAGGCTGGCATCACCTTTTACGGCTTCAACTACTGTATTCTTTACCGTATTATTTTCACTTTCAAGTTCAAACAGGACTTTACCCGTCCAACGATTTTTGATTTCGATTTTTACGTTCATGGCTTCTTTTTTAAAAGTTTCTGCAAATCTGATACTACTCTACCCATCATGTTAAATGCGTTGAGGTTGGCGGTCTGCTCGTCAATGATTAACTTCTGTGCCTCCTCTAATTCAGCAAGGCGTATGTCTGTTATACCGTTTAATACTTGTTGGCGTTTATCCTGTTCGGTGTCGATGGTGGCGGTGAGGAGTTCCCGTAACTCTTTAATGTCACAATACAAAGTATCCTGAGCCTGTTCGTCTGTGATTATTCTTTGCTCCAGCTTCTCAATCCGTTCCCGAAGTGGATTAAGTAGGTCTGCCAGCGTTACAGAAGGCTTGGATAACAGGTCTTTCATTTCAGGAGATAACTTTGGCGGTTCCTCATAGGCCATCAAAACATCGTGATACATATCCCGTTCTTTGGTGAGCTGTTTTATCTGTTCGCTTGCAGACATCGCCATGTCGTTAAATCCATACTGATACGACTTGTCGGCCACTGTCCTTAGTTTTTCGTTCAGGTTATTGATAGTGTTGTAGCACTTTTTCACATACTCATCTTGCTTATTACCCAATTCCTGATGATGATTGTTCAAGGCTTGAATCTCTGCGTTGGCGAGGTCAACGGCGGTGTTGTAGCCTTCTAAATAGAATCCGGTAGCATCGCCCCAGTTTATAGGGTTCTCTTTCGTTCCTGCTGCTGCAAAGGCATAGCCACACTTTTTGCAGTCTATTTCGGCTTGTTCAAAGGTTATGTGTTTCATTTCTCTTTGTCGTTAGTAATCCACAACATAATTAACATTACTGCACTGCCGCCTACAATGGCGATCAGAAGTGGTGTGAGGACTTCGAGTAGTCCTAAATGGTTGGTTCCATAGCTATCTTGTGTTAAATTCTGTGAGTTGGCCTTTCTGCCACGCCCCGTACCACTTGCCACATTCTGCCGGGTGTCGTGCAATCCAGATCAGTGCAGCACACATGAGTAGCAGGGAGATGATTCGCAGGGTGTAGGTTAGGTTTTTCATGTTACCAGGTTAAGCCCCCACTGACGGGTTTCAGCGGGGGTGATTGGGATTAGAATGGCAGCGAATCCCCGTCGCTCTCGGTGGTGTTCTTGTCCAACCTTGATGTGTCTGCTGGCATAGGGGAGTTGTCATCATCCAAGGGCCCGGATTCCATACTTGCGGCAATTTTCGACGTTACCATAAAGGAGTCAGCCTGTTCTTTTGGCGCCTTATCGCCATAACCATCCTGTTGTTCGTAAATATATCCGGAAACATAAACCTTACCGGCTGCAGACACCTTCCCCCATCCAGACATCCTCAACATCCCCCCATTTGCGCGGAGTTTGTCAAGTGTTTCGACAGAGAGCCGGGCGGTTCCGGTAAAGTCAGGCGATGATTCTTTCTTTTTTTTATCATCATCGACCTTGAACAATAAAAATGATCCTTCTTTTAATTCTTTTTTTTCTTCGCTCATAATACTTAGTTTTAAAATGGATTTTTACTTAACTCGATTGATAGTCCTTTGTCTGCCACCCATACTTTCGATGTTCTGGCAACCTGGGATACTGATTTAATGAATGCCTTAGAGTCGGAATTGCCCGATGAGAGGTGTAATAGAATAATATTCTGAACGTGGGAGAGGTCATTGGCTTTCAGGAACGTAATCGCAGTATCAAGAGATTGATGTTTCCCGATTGCCCTATCGTTGGTCAATATCGAATCTTCGTAATTAACCTCCACCATGATATTGTTCAGCCCCACGAACTTATTACTGATATACGCGGCATCTGTAACAAATAACAGTTTACCGCACTCTGTATGCTGAATGAGAAATCCAAACGTGGGAACATTATGGGGAACGGCAAACGGGATCACCCGGAACTCTCCAATGCGATACAGGCAACCCGCAGTCATAATATGGCCGCGATGCCCCACGTAGTCAGATAGGCAATCCTCGTTTGCGTAAATGTCAATTCCTGCCTTGGCATAGTCACGATGATACTTGAAGTGGTCCCCATGAACATGGGAGCACACACACCCGACCACATTACTCAGGTCGTAATTTAGCGCCTTCTTTACCTCCTGCAGGCGGATACCGGCCTCGATAATCAAGGTTTCGGTACCCGACTGGAGTAAATAACAATTTCCGGCTGATTCTGAGCCAAGACAGGTGAGTAACATTAGAATCCCGGGCCTTTCTTTCCCTTAGTATTCACAGGCTTCTCCGGCGATGGATCTTCTTCTGCCTTCCACTCGCGGCCAGGTTCCTCGACTACCTCGGCGGTCTGAACCTCTTCGGAGGGGATGTCGATAATTTCACCGGTGTTAGCATTGGCCTTGATTTCCTCCTTGACTGCCTCTATCGGACGGTTTGTTTCAATATTCTCCATTAACACCGCGTCGTTTGAGGACGAGATCATAATTTTCAGGGCGCGATTGATAACTGTTTTCACGGCCAGCTGGTCCGGGAAGTTCTTATGAGCTGGAGATTCGCCTTTCGTACTTCCCTGTTTCCATGACTGTTGAATTTGGCCCCAGGTCATCACCTCAAGGAATGTACTTCCATCGTCCATTACAACCAACGCATAGGCACCGATGATCTTCGCGAAGTCAATGTTGGTTATTTCCTGCTTGTGCTCAATCAGATACCTTCTCCCGGTATCTGCGTTCACAGCATACTTGAAAACATCATCCTTGTAAATGACGTTTCCACGAACATCCTTCATCCCTCCATAGCGTTTCGCCAAGGCTATATTTCCAAAATACTCTCTCTGGAATAGGATGCGGTTTCCATACTGAATGAACGCGCCCTGCTTCTTCGCGACCGATAAACCCTGGGTCGCCATGTCGAGCAGCGCATTGGCAATACTCTCCCTGGAACAGGTTTGTAATACGGGCAGGTTTGCCTTGTCACGCATTTCCTGCAATGTAAGCCATGCTCCACGCATAGCGTTTTCAACTGAGTAGTCTGCTGGAAGATGCAACCCTCCCACTTCTCTGAACTCAGTTACTTTTTTCAGAACAACCTCCATGGTTGATTCCTGAAATTTCTGAACTGCTTGTTTTTCTTCTGCCATTTTAATTGATTTTTAGTGATTTATCTTTTGATACTATTAAATTGATTACCTGTGATTGTGTGTCCGGAAGTTCATTCGTACTTTCCCGATTGTCCACGAAAATCGGTGCCTGTATTCCGTAGTGCGAACTGAGTGTGTTAATCACATCAATCCCCGCCTGTATCTTGCCCGCTGAGTTCACATCATTGTATGGCACGCCCTGTACAGTGCAGTCACACGCCTCTTCGACCGCCCCATTGATGAGCGTGTTGAACATTCTGAACCGGACCAGTTTAAACTTCTCATTCACGGCCTGTTCAACTTTGTCCATTCTGGCGCGGGTATATGAGTCCATGGCAAATTCCGACTTCTCAAGGTCAGCAATCTGCTGGGCGAGTGATTTTTCCTCGGCCATGAGTTCCTTAATGCGAGCCTTGCCGCGTTTAATCACATCTTCGTGACCAAGTTCGGCCTGCAGGGTATAGATTTCTGACTGAACGGCGGCCTTCTGCTGTTTCAACCCTTCGATATCCAGTTTCGGGGATTCAAGGAGTTTCAATTCGAGGGTGGCGATTTCGCTCACATGTGGTGGCGTGGGTATGGCTACCTCAACCTGTACGGATTCTGCCTGTTCCAACTGTGCTTTTAATTCCGTGCCTTGATTAACCATCGACTCCATGGTGGCGTCCTTTGTAGCAATCTCTCCCGTGAGCTCTGCGACCTGTTCCGACTTCTGTTTACCTTCGGCCTGGATATTATTGAGCCGTTTCGCCTTGTCGATTTCAAAACTGGCAGTCATTTGCTCTTGTTTTTCGGTAATGGTTTCCGCCTCGAGCGACCTTCCGCACGTAGGGCACACAAACTCCCCGGGTTTGAATGATATGGTTCCCTCTGATATCTCTTCCCACTTTGCCCTGAGCTGCGTTACCCTCGCTTCGACTTCGAGTTTGGCGGCTGCGGCCAGTTTCAGAGACCTCTGCGCGTCGGCGTATTGGATCCGGACGTTATCGAGTTTACTCTTAATGCTGCTGATTTTCAACTGCCGGTCGTTCTGCTGTTTCTGCACAACTTCCCGGGCGTCATATTCGGCCTGTTGCTGCAGCTTTTTCAGGGCGAATATCTGCTGTTGAATAGCCTGTTGTGCTTCACCGGCCACCTTATATGCATCGACCTGGTTGGTAATGGTATTATCAATCTCGAGTAATGAGGACTGACGGGAATAGATATCCTTCTTTACCTTTTCAAAATCAACCGGTTCGGGGAGTCCACGCTGAACCTCATCAATGCGTGAGGGAATGAGTTTCAGATCGTCCGAGAGTTTCTTTTTTCTCATCAACAATTCTTTCTTGAACTCAATCAGGTTTTTCCCCGAGTTCAAAATGTCGGTCAGGATAACGACCTGTGCCTTATTCATCCCACTGAGTACATCCACGTTTGATATCTCCCCTGCAATCAGGATGAGCACCTGTCTGCGGTCCTGCCATTTCATTGAGTTGAACGCTGTGGCAGACGTGAGCAGTTTGAACAGTCCTTCATCGACCAGCGATGCAATCTTAGCCTTGTATTCTTGGGCCTGCAAGGGAACGTCATTCACGTAGAACAGCGTTTCATGCCCCGTGAGTTCGGATTCCTCACTCCCACGCCTGCGCTGCCACTTCTCCTGATATGTGCGTTTGAGGGTCATTTCTACCCCGTCCACGGTGATCAGGCCGGCGACTGAATGTTCCAGTTTTGGGATGGCGGTTCCAGTGGTGTCGAGCGTCTTGATGTTGAAGTCTGTTGAGCTGTGGGAATCCTTGCCCCAGAGCAGCCAGGTAAACGCGTCAAAGATGGTTGACTTGCCGGTTCCGTTTTCGCCCAGGATGTTGGTCACGTCCGAGAACTCGACGGTCAGATTACGAATACCCTTGAAGTTTTCGAGGGTGAGTTGTTTGAGGTTGATGGTCATAGTTTTCCTTTTTTTACATTCATTACTTCATTCCGTGAAAATTTCGGCTGCGAGCCCTCTGGATTAATCCTGTGTATCAGTCCTCGTTTCATCCATCCGTCCACCGTGCCCAGAGACACCCCGTACAATTCCATTATGTATTTCTTGTTTACCGGCTGGTCAAACTGCCTTTCGATCTCTTGCCTGACTACCCGACGGACCACCCGCTCAATGATGGATTCGAGGTTATCTTCTAAACTCATATCGGATATATCTCTGACCTGACCCGCGCATAGGTCCCAAAGGCATTGATAATCACTACTGAATCGCCATCCGAACCAACGATCTCTCCTTGATACCTGTCTGAGTTGACATAGAACACGCAGGAATCACCCATACCGGCATGACGGCGGAACCATATAATGCGCAACCACTGCCCGATGAACAGCCCTGCGATAACTACAACTGCTATAATGTACCACATGGCTATACGTTTTGAGAATAACCATTAAGCCCAGCGTCCTTTAATATCTTGCGTATTTTAGAATCGCACACCCCGAACTTACGGATGAGTTTCACGTACCTCAACTCCTTCGGGCCATCCATGAGTTGAAATTCCTTGATTATGGCCTCTTTTTGCTTGGCCTTATACACCTGGATATCAGATTGATTATTCATATTTAATATATTTTATGATTAAAAACTTGACTTTGATGAATAATATATTTATATTTACCTTTTATTTTAACACTTTCAGGTTGGTAATTATACGATTTAAGAATTGCAAATATACACCTAAAAATACGAGATGCAAATAAAATGACGATTATTTTTAACTTTATTTTAATCTTTTTTCTAACCACCTAAAAATCAACCCCATGGAAACACTACTCAGTGGCAAGTTCAAAACAGCCAGAAAAAGTATAGTGGAATCGCAGAGCGAAGCGGCCCGTCAGTCAGGTTGGAAACAGGCGCGGATCAGCCTGCTTGAAACGGGAGTAAAGGAATTTGTGGTGCCGAAGTACCTGACGTGGCTGGCAAAGGAGAAGATTAACCTCACGGCGCTGTACGATACCGATGTGTCGATTGAGGACTTTGAGGCGATATGTGACGGGAAGGTAACGCTTGAACTACCGGCTCATGCAGTCACGGGACCATGCGAGTTATGCAAGGCCAAGGATCACGAAATCGGCCTGCTAAATAACACCATTAAAATACAGGGTAGTTTTATCGAGACGTTGCAGGGCAACCGGCCATCCGCAGTGTGAGCACCCTACGGTTCAGCAAAGAACGAATGATTCTGCAGTAGCCGGGCGTTCTCTTCCTTTGACACCTTATTATACTTATCGAACGAGCGTTCCGTTTTCCACCCGCCAACTTTCATTATCTGCTCTTTGGGTATTCCCATCTTGAGCATATTCGTGGCTCCGGACCGTCTCATGGTGTGCGTGGTGATCAGTTGCCACTTCTCAAACGTTTCTGTTACAACCTTTCCTCCGCGGGTCTTACTGATCACAACCTTATCGGTGAGTCCAGCCCGTTTGCCGATCTGCTTTAATGCCTCGTTGGTTTTCTGATTCGATATGCCTCCCGGGATCCCATCGGGGTTCTGTTCTATTATCTGGCGGACCACCCAGTTCATCGGAACCACTACGTTTGTTCCGGTCTTGGTATTACGGTCGTATATCAACCCGTCACGAATATCGTCACAGGTAATCTTTGATGAGTCCGAGAACCGCAGGCAGGTGAACGCTCCGAGCATCGAGCGGATCCTCACCCGGTCGAGCCCAGCGGGTAGTTCAATACCATACATTTTGAGCAGTTCATAATAAGTCAGTGCAATAGCCTGGACCTCCTCTGTGGGTTTCTGATAATCGTCACTCAGGTATGCCTCGTTGCGGTGCAGTCCTTGTTTCTTAGCAAGGGTAAGCAGCTCCCGGATGATCGCCACGTTCTTTGCAATGTAATTTGCAGAATACCCACCCGACTCCATGTATGCCTGGTATTTCCGGAACCACCCGGGATTGATATCATTGAAGTCCTTATTCCCGTGGAAATCCTTGAGTAATTTTTCAACGCTGGTATATACCGATAGGGATCCTGGCTTACGGGTCGCCCTGGACTGCTCGATAAATCTCTCGATAAACTGCATGAGGGTTTCTTTCTTGCCGCCTGTACGAATCTCCCGGTTTATCGCTTCCCTGAGTGAATCAGGGGTTATGGTTTCGAAATCCGCCTTGAGTTTCAAATGTAATTCCTTAACCCTTGCCTCCATCCGGTCCAGGTAGGTGGTCAGAACCGCTGCATTGGGTGCTGTCTTACGCGGACGACAGTTTTCCGGATTCCAGTCTGCTGGTTTTATAAACTCCCCGGTCGTGAGTTTCATGCGGCGCCCATCGAAATAGGCGGTCATTACGATCAGGGTGGGTTGCTTGTTGATTGTGCGCTTACCGCCGATCAGGACGGTTGGTTGTTTTAGGACAAATGTTATCATGGAGTGAAGATTGGTTGTGGACCTGCAGAGAGTCGAACTCTGGTCCATGGAAGACTAATTGATCACATTGACAGGCTTAAATTGGGAGAAGACATTTGACAGTCCTCCAGCTCCACCAGTTCATTTTTGAATGAACAAACTGCTATTTTCTGTTCCCAGGGATAGTTCCCCGGTTATTAAGCTGCTTTACGCTGCTCTACAACAGGATATAATGCAATTGTGTTGCCGTTTATCCAAGTATACCTCAATCTTTATGGTAGTTATGAGATATCTACCGCCTGAATGACCAACCGATCAATCATGTCAAAACCGGTCAGGCCCAATAAATTTAAGAACGAACTGCAAAGTTATATCCAAAATCCTCGAATCCGACAAAACAGGCTAAATTTAATTATTAACACCAGTAAACCCAATGATAACAGGCATATTCATATTATATCTATATGGTATCAAATTCTACCAGTGTGCGGTACGGTGGCTGTCACAGTGGCGGTTTTTCTTATATGGTTCTGCGTGATTGGAACCTACCCGCTAAAAATATACCTAACTGAAATAGATATACATAGAAAAATACACTCAAAAATAATGTAGGTAATACTGTATGTTTCAGGTGATATGTTCGAATACCTCTTTCTCCGCGAGCGATAACGCTAAAACGCCCGTTTACCTAAGAGCAGCGGGCGTTTTTAATTTAACGGTGGCGGTTTCTGGGGTCGGTTACTTGAACAACACCCCGACCCTGAGTGATCCCATTAACCGATCAGTGTAAAGTCCTCCCGCCGAAATTGTCAACCTGTCCTTAATTATAATCTGTCCACCTAATCCGATACCGGGAAACTTGGTGAAATTATCCGTTACCAGCTCAGAGTACACGCCCCAGTGAAGCAACATGGGTTTGTAGGCGGCTGGCTTGAGTAGGCAGGTATCAACGCGCCGTGTAATCGTCACCACCTCTTTCGGCCAAACAAACTCACTAAATACCAACTCCCGTAATTCGCCCATCGTTCTCGCTTGATACCTGAACCGGATGCCGCCTTGTCTGAACGTGCTATCGTACCAATTCTCACGGAGTACCTTAATTATGGTATCATGTATCACGGTTTTTATTGGTACGAGTTTAATCATCGTCCCGCCCTGCACGTAGATTGAATCGTAGTGAATGACCGTATCGGCAGGGGCGTTCTTACAAGCGTAGTAAAGCATTTGCCAGTTAGCGGATGCTTTCTTTAGCTTAGTGTGGTCGTACCACCAGAAGCCAGCTATTAAAGCGGCAACAATAACGGCCAGGATTATTATAATCCAGTTTTTGTTTACCATACAAAGATGTTTTTCTTTTCAACTCCAATCTCACGCAACCACTGCTCAACAACAAACGATGGACAGCTTTTTGAAGAAAAGTGATAATGGCCAGCCACCTGACAAGTAGGATGAGCAATTAGAAAGTTTTTAACATACACCTCTAACGTCTCCTTTTGTTTTTCTGTCCTTGTGTCTTTAGCGTTCAGCATTTTATCTAAACCGCCAACGTAAACAACATGACGGCTGATTGAGTTTTTACCTGTTGCTCCATTTGTGATCTCCCAACTATCTACATTATCATCATCGTTGTAGGTGACAAGATTTTCAAGTGTTCCATCAAGATGAATCATATCAGAATATCCCACCTGTTTCCAACCTCTCCCAACGGGAGGAGGAGAAAGATGCCACTCCCTGATTTTATCAGAAGTCACCTCTCTCCCCTCTGGAGTTGCTGTGCAATGAATAATTAGCAACTGGAGTTTCATTTCTTTTCAGGTGTAAACGTCTGACCAGCGGAATTTGTAAAAAAATTCTTGATTAGATACCCAAGTCCTGCGGTAGCACCACCCAAAACGATAGGTTTAAAGAAAGCCCAAGTCCAAAGGATTGTGCCAGCGTCAATAGCTTGGTAGATTGTAGTGAGCATAAAGCCCAAAACCACCATGATTAACCCTTTTGCCAAGTCCAGCAAATTCAGGTTTCCGAAAATTGATTGTAAGTTCATAGCTTTAAAATTTAGGTTTATAATTTTTCAATATTGCCTTCACCTTCTTGCGTGAAGGGTGTTCGCATTCAGGCGGCTCAGGTCTGCGAAGCCGATATATGATGTAAGCCCATAAAAGTCTTAATGCTGCCATTGTTTGAATATTCGTTTTATGTCTGCTGGTTCGATTGGTTTTACCATGTAATAGTTTGCACCGGCTTTGAATGCATCATCTTTCGTGTCTTCGTCGCAGTATGCCGAAACAATAACAATGGGTATCTTAGATTGCTCACGGACAAATCTGATAAACTCCAATCCTGACATTTCAGGCATAGCAAGGTCGGTAACAATAATATCCACATTCTTGAAAATCTGCAAAGCCTCATAGCCCGAATAACTTATAATCGTCTTAAACCCCATATTTTTGAGGAAATAATCAACGATAAAAGCCTGATCAGGCATATCTTCGAGTATTAACACCTTCATTTTGCTATCTGTTGCCCTATGGCCCTTAGTGAGTTTTCGATCTGATGTACCTTGTCTTCGTATTCTTTTCTCAGTGTGGTATAAAGCAGAAAGTTCCTTGAAATGTCGTGCCTGTGCTGCTCAATATCTTCCTTCTGGCTGTTCATCTCATCTTCATGCTTTTGGCAAAGAGTTCGGTGGGTGCTGTCAAGGGTGTGATTTCGCTCCCTCAGAGCGTTAATCTCCATCCATGCCTCCCTGCGAAAAGCATCAAAAGTGACATTGGCCGCATCTATCCTGTCCTTAATATTCGAGTAGATAATCCAAAGCAGACCTCCGATAACGGGAATAAGAATAGCGAGTATTGTCAGCGTGACCGTCATTGCCTCAGACATTATCCGTGTATTAGTAGAGCGATGATTAATATTTCAGCGAGTAACAGACATCCCATAATGGATATGAAATTTATTTTGATTTTCGTTGTGATTGACATAGGGTTATTGATTTAAAAATTTAATTACCTCGCCTGCTACTAATGCTGCTGCTGACGTGAAATCTGCGCCAGATAACTCTTTTTCCTTTGCGGCGAAATCCCGTGCTTGTTTGTTTTCTATTGATTCCTGGAAATCAACAAGTGCTAAGTACCCTGCTTTTTGGTCTTTGGTTAGCGTGGCTTTAGCGTCCGCAATTACAATTTTATTCGTTGACTTATAAGCTGCCATCGCCTTGCTGTAATCATTATCCTGCGCAGCTTTAAACGCATCTAATTCCGCTGCGATACTTACAGATAGTTGTGCTTCGAGTTCACGCTTTATAGCCTCTGCAATATTTGACTTCGTAGGGATTCCATCAATGCGAACCTGGTCACACTCCCAGAAAGCCTGTGTTCCCATCATTGGGTCTGTACGCTCTTTCTGAATTGAGTTAAAGCTGATTAATAGCGCGTTCTGATAGCTCTGGATTAACGGCTGTTGTACTCCTGATTGACTTTTCATGCTGCTTTTTTTATAGAGTTAAAATCACTTATATGTTTATTCCACAATTTCCACGAATTTGAATGCTTAAACCATCCGTAATAACTTGTTATTCCTTTTGCTGCTTGTTTATTACCCTTGTTAAATTGACGAACTTTCTTCTTGAAATTTTTAACGATACGCTTTCTTAGGTAAGATTTTTTATCATCAAACCTAAATCCTAAAAAATCAATTCTACGCTTGCAGATAGGGTAAACCTGATAATTCTTTTTGATTTTAAGTTTTAAATTCTTTTCCAAATAATACTCAATTTTCACAAAGCAATATTGTAAATAATCTTTGTCTGGATGAATCAAAATAACATCGTCACAATACCTTGAATAATATTTTATTTTTAGTTTTTCCTTAACCCAATGATCGAAATACGCCAAATACATATTACCCTCGTATTGTGCAATGTACGTGCCAATTGGAATGCCTTTTGTTGAATCTATTATCTGGTCGGTAAGCCATAAAACGTCTTTGTCTGCAATCTTTTTCCTGATTATTTGCTTTAATATTTCGTTGTTTACAGAAGGGTAGTATTTTGAAATGTCAAACTGTAAACAATATTTTGCATCTTTATTCGCAAGCATCTTTTTCATATGCCTTCGTCCATCTTCAACGCCCCGGCCTTTGATTGATTGGAATGTATTGCGGATTAAAATAGATTTCCAGATTGGTTCAACGACCTGCAAAATGGCATGGTGTAAAATCCTATCAGGGAAATATGGTAATGAGTAAATCTCTCTTTCTTTTCCCTTGTCAATTAGTTTAAATACTCGATACTCGCTGTTTTTAAAAGTCTTATCAATTAACATATCTTGAAGTTTCTGTAAATAATACGGCTCAAACTCATTGACATGAATAACCTCTTTGTAGTTCTGCTTGCCTTTCTGGGCGTTAGCATGAGCCAACCGGAGGTTATCCATATCGTAGATTTTCGAGTATATATTTTTTACAGTCTTCATTTTCGTTTTGTTAAGCCAGAACCTTCGGTTTCCCTACCAGCACTTTAACGGCAATCATATGTTTCACCAAGAGGTGAGGCCGAATTACATCATTATTTTTACAAAACATCAAGTGAGTGCCAATATTCTGATTAGCATTGGTAGCATCATTATTCGTATTCAGATAGAAGAAACCAGCATTAGCAGTTTCATTCGCATTGCCTCCGGTAATCATCACTCGCTATGTAATCCAGCCTTTTTAAGAACTTTTAAAACACTTCGTATTTGGTGCCGTTTCACGGCCAATTTTTAAAACGCCAAGCGAGCGCCAATACTCTGACCAGCATCGGCAGCACCATCACCCGCATACAGATCGAAGAAACCAGCACCAGCAGCAGCATTCGCAGCGCCTCCGGCAAGCATCACCCGCCACCCCGCAGCGTAATAATAATAATCAGTTATATAAGCCGATGATGTACCGGGCGAACCTACCGTTGCAGGTAAAAATCCCCGTGATGTGTAATTCAGAGTAGTTTGATACGCCGATGAAGTAGAATTTGTTATTCCAGTATTCGTGTAATTCGTTCCGGTATCGTCAGCCCACGAACTTGATGTATTTGATATATAAACCAGACCAGCGTTGATATTTATCCCGTCAACGAATTTCCAAATGTGACCGTAAGGGTTTTCGATTCCACGATATTTTAAAAACCCTGAAAAAAAAATGTCCGCACAAACTGAACCTACCGCAGCAGCATTAGCACCAGATGAGTTTCCTATTGCGTTCCCGTTCCCTGATTTTGCAATAGGGTAGTAATTGTTATATGCAGCCCATGTAGCAACACAATTTGTTATTCCTGCTGACAAAACAGACTGCGAATAAAACGAACCGTATTCGATTAAATAAAGAAGCTGAACGGCTGAATAAAGGTCATAATCTAATTGCCTCCATCCTGATCCTCTGTTTGAAGCATTCACACGAAATTCGGCACGGGTGTGAAAAGTGATAGGATATTTACCGCTTACAGAAGATAGTTTATCCCCTGAAGCCCACGTTGCGCTTGTTGGTGTTGCTGAATGAGTGTGTCCGTCAACGTAAGCCGATCCTGAAATATCGTACAAAACAGCCTCATAGGCTCCGATATACCTGTAATTAACCTCTACACCATCTTTGATGAATGCAGGGTGTACCGTGTAACCCGTCAAGGGATAAAGCGATATCCTCCATGTGTGTGCATTAGAACCCCCATCGTACTTATAATAGAACTTCGGTATCTCGACCATAACCTGACCATCTGCGCCTGTTAAGACTGATACTGTAACCCCGTCTGCTTTTTTTGTCCAATCGGTTGCGGACAAATAATAGTTTACCTTACCATTGTCCAGAAGTAAACACCCTCTCATTGCTGACTGGATAGGCAAGGCTGCGTTACCCGGAGAGGAGTTAAGTGCAAAGGCTGATATCGAGCCAACCCTTGCGTATGTTCCCTGTGAAGCGTGGCCGTACTGATACCATGTTAATCCTTGAGATAGGTATGTTTCATTTGCTGCTGCTGCCGTGTTGTAGGCAGTTACATGGGCCTTTTGGCCGAATCCCGACAAAGCGAGAATAAGTAATATTGATGTGAGTAGGGTTTTCATAATTACCAAGGGTAAGGATTATACGAGTAATTAATGTCTATTATAAAAGTGTAGGTGTATCCAGACCTGTTTCGGATTGTTATATGGTTCGTAGTTAGGAAAACACATATATAGCCATCGGTATCTGTTCCAACATTGTATCCATCATGTGCAACACCCGAATCACTCGTTGATAAAATAGTTACAACACCTGCGGAATTAAAGGTAAATGCTGCAAATCCACCATTACCATATGACATAGTTCCGTGTCCAGCAGCACCGGGAAAAAACTGGATAGCCACATCATCGGCAAGATTAACCCTTGACCGATAATTGTACATTCCCTTCCAAATCGAAATCGAATCATTAGTTTCGATTATCTTATCAACCAGTAGTCCTCCGGTGTTGTGCTGGCCGCCTGTGACTAATAATGTTGAATCTGTTCCCGGTGCAGTAGTAGAGCCTATTGAAACCTTACTATTCCTGTAAATGTCTGAACCTGTGACAGTCCATAGACTTGAAGTTGGCTTGATGGCTGATTTTAATAGTCCTGAACTTGTTTCCTTTACATAAATTGAATCATAAGCACCTGACTGGCCAACTTTTGGAAATTCAACTGTTTCTGCATTGTACAATCTTCCGTGATATCCGAAGAATGAATAATTGTATGCTCCATTGTATGCGTTGGCGTAAATAGCAACATTACTTCCTGAATTTACGCCCCCTGCTACGGCTGTTATCGCCTGACGTTGACCTGTGGTTCCGTAGTTATTAAAAATAGCAGCACTGTCAAATTTTGAAAAACCATTCACATAGAGAGCATAAGGTGGAGTTGCCCCGCCCCATGAAAAACCACCATAGCGAGAAATAATAAGCGAGGTGAAAAGGTTTACCTGTTTTAAGGTTTTCCCTCCCAACGTTGTATGTGGAGCAATACAGAAATGACTTGCACCCGTTTCGTTTGTGTACCACCGGATATCATCTGAAATCTTTGCATTAAAGGTTCCCCAATCAGTCGATGAAAGATACCCGTCAGAGGATGCTCCTGCCTGAGTGATGCCTAATGTCCCTGACGATGTAATTGTGCCGCCAGTAAGCGGTGCAGAGGTGGCAATAGATGTAACTGATCCTACCGTCCAACTACGGTTATTTGTAAGGTCTGATGTTGTGCCGTTGATAGTTAGTGTTCTTGATGTAGGGGTGTAGTCTGAGTGAGCGTGGTCACCATAAGCTGAGAGTGCGTGAGTTGTTCCGAAGCCGGGGAAAGTGACCAGAGCATCCCATGTGGCTGAATTGTCTGTTACGATTCCATAGGTTCCTGCGGCAGTACGTTTCATCAGTCCATTGGAAGTGAAATCGCCATCCACTACAACATCTGCGTGGGAGATTTGTGAGGTTAAATAGGTCGAATTGTCATAACTTAATGTAGTTCCAGAAGCCTTTACAAATCCTGTTCCGTTGATTATGGTTTGATGTGCCACTTGGCTGTGTGTGTATGCTGTTTTCCAATACGCCGAACTATCAACCAATGATGTAACCCAAGCTGAACCATTGCTTTTAGCTATCCCTGCACCGGGAAATAACATTCGCCTATCGTCAACGTATTTCTTTGTCGCGGCGTTAGCGTTGGTGTTTGAATCGGCTTTAGCAAAGTAATTTGAACCTGTTGGAATAGTAGGCTTATCGGTCAGCGAATTATATGATTTCTCGTCAAGGGTACTAAGGCTGTCGTGATTAGTCATCGTTCTGTACGACCCCGTTGGTTGTTTGGTTGCCAACCCTGCATCCACGTATTTTTTTGTCGTGGCATTGGCGTTTGTATTACTGTCAGCCTTTAAGAATGCAAACCCTGTTGACAATTTACCAGCAATCAATCCATCGACATACTTTTTAGAGGTGTAACTACCATTGGTATTGCTATCTGCTTTTGCAATCTTTAATGCCAACCCATCGGCTAATGATTTCTTAGTGGTTATTTTACCTGCCGTCAAGGTATCATTGAATAGTACAAGTTTAGTCGTGTCGCTTTCAATCGAATATTCATTCCCCGTTAAAGTTCCTTTTAAAAACTCCCTTGCAGTCAATATAAGTGTATCCGACCCCGGTGTATTTGAGGATATTTTGACAGAATAAGGAAGGTCATTGTTAATTTTAAGAGAACCTTCATTTATGATAGACCCGTCAATCTCTGTAAACTTCGCACTCGCAGAAGTTAAATCATCTGTTGTTATTGCTGCTGTAATACACAAATAAACTTTCCCTGTTGCCAAGTTGACCACCTGTGTTCCAATAGGTATATTGACCAAAAAATCAGTTGTAGCCGTAGATACACTGATATAGGTTTTTGGAGTTACCTGTGAAAAAACAGTAACACTAAATAAAACGAGCAAACAGAGAAGTAACTTTCGCATATTAATAGGCGCAGGAGATGTTTATTCTGTCGTAAGTCCTGATAGGTGCGGTAATGTAAATTTTCGTTCCCACGATGGTATATTGTGTTGTTGCCTTTAAATTGTCTCCATTAACTTTTACCTGTACCGAAGTTGATACGGGTGTAACTGCTAACGCATAAATGTACCTCGTAAGACTATCAACTGCTGCTTCGGCTTCAAAGGCTTTATATGTCTTTCCACCGATTTCAGAGAGTACAGAGGCTGAACTTCGCCCAACAAGTCCTTTGGTTCCAAACTTAGCCCATTGACCAGAGGTTGCAAGTGAATCCATTTTTACGAGGGAATCCTTTGCAATCCCAACAGTAGGGAGTAGCTTAGGTGTTGTTGTGGCATTAGTGACGTTCATATAATTACCACTTATGGTAGTGACAGAACCTCCCATACCAGCACCTCCCACCTGTGTAAAATTAGCAGAGCCTGTTGTAAGTGTAAGTGTTGCTATTGACGCTGCTTTACAGACGAAATACTTATCTGCTCCAATATCATAAACTGTTGTTCCGATTGGAACATTGATACCAAAGGCAGTAGTAGCAGTTGCTACTCTCACCTGAGATGATGGTGTTGCTCCCTGTCCGAATCCTATAAGGACTGCAAGGAAAAGGATTGTGATTAAGATTAACTTTTTCATAGGTTTAATTGATTAGGATTAGGTGATCATACTTTTTTACTGCTACTGCTACTGTCAGGGTTGTTGTTGACGATCCGCTCCATTGCCCTGACCTCAATGGGGTTCCGTTATATATTATTACCGATGTTGGTCTGATTTGAAAAGGTATTACCCAGTTGTTTTCAGCATCGGCAGTGGTTTCTTTTTCCCAGTTTACTTCCTTTTCTGTGATTATCTCATTGCCTACTTGGGTGAGTTTTAATCCCTGTCCCGCTGTGAGTACAATATCAGATGAATCCAAGCTAATTACTGATGAATAGGGTAAATCCTGCGTGACCGTTAAGACTGGTTTGCTTGTTAAAGATTCATAGGATTTCTCGTCAAGTTTTGAAAGGCTGTCGTGATTAGTCATCGTTCTGTACGACCCCGTTGGTTGTTTGGTAGCTAATCCCCCATCTACATACTTTTTCGTTGCTGCGTTAGCGTTGGTGTTTGAATCGGCTTTAGCAAAGTAATTTGAACCTGTTGGAATAGTAGGCTTATCGGTCAGAGAATTATAACTCTTTTCATCCAACGTACTCAGGCTGTCGTGGTTGTTTAGGTTGCGTTTTAACAAATCAGCATTAATCCGTGCCAGAATCTCTGCATTTATCCTCAAATTATGAGCATCCAACGTGTCCTTAATAGCTGCCGAATCTGCGATGTAGGCCGCCCCTAACGATGTCAGCCAGTACAGGTTGTAATTGTCAAGTGCGGCTTCGTAATCCGGGTCTATCTGATTCAGGTAAAACGATGTACGGTTAATCAGTTTCAGCGTATCCATGACGCTGGTTGCAATCGGAAACGAACCTGTGTACGGGTAGCCCGATGAGTTGAGAATCCCTCCCGGCCAGTCTGCTACAACCTTAACAACAATGTCGGTAACACCCTGACTGATAACTCCGGTAACCCGGTAAGGGTCGTAAACCATCTTACCGTTCACATCGTAGCCACGCTGAAAGATAATGCAGTTGGTATCAACGTCAAGGCCCGTATAGCTGCCTGTGAGGTCGATGGACTGACCCGTTAAGTTCCATACTCCCGTAGATACTTCGTCAACCTGAGAGCAGTCAAACCGGCTGGTGTAGCGGAAGACCTGACTCCATCCCATCAGGGGTAACAGTAGTAATATGAGTAGTATTTTTCTCATTAGAATCCAAGTCTGATCTGGCAGTAAGAACCAGCCGAATAAACCAATCCCTGTACTGTAAATCTTGTAAAGACGGTCTTATCAAGAAGAACATTCGCACCCATGAGTTGTGCCCCTGTGTCCTCCCTCCATGCCTGCATTATTGGCATCCACCTGTTCCAAGCGTTACTATTGAGCATATCGTTTGTTCCCATGTTAATGACCACAGAGGACAATGTTGTAATTCTTATTTTGGCTGAAATAATCCTTGCCCCTGCCGGAATGGTGAATGTGATAACCCCTGCTGCAAGTACGGCTGTAATTCCTTCTGCCGTTGCCAAGACTTCAACTGATGTTGTACCATCGTTGAGTGGAAAATAGCGATAGATGCTATCTCCTGATGCAAATTTTACCATATCCCCGTTTGAGTTTATGCCAAGAGTCCCAACTGGTGATCCGCTTGGCGTGTTATTAACATTTACTGTTCCTCTTAATATTGTTTCAGTGATTGATGAATTTCCCAATATGACTTGATCTGAAGCGGTAGGTTCCACGTTTGAGCCAATGGCAATGGTATTGTGCTTCGTGTCCAATGTAAGGCTTGCAGAGTCTCCTATGGCAATATTATCATATCCTGCATCCACCTTGTAAAGTGCTCTTGATCCTACTGCAATATTCCCATGACCTGTTTTTGGGGCAATGACCCCATAACCGGCTTCAAAACCAATAGAGACATTATCATTTCCTTCTGTAATTGCGCCGGCATGATCCCCCACGCTTGTATTCCTGCTTCCGGTGGTATTGAAATATCCTGCAACACTTCCAATAAGTGTGTTGCTTGATCCGGTAGTAAGATGGTATCCCGATGAATAACCAAGGGTTGTATTGAGTGAGCCTGTTGTGACTTCATTCAGTGCAATGTAACCGATGCCCGTATTGTAGGAATTTGACATTGAGAAATTGCCGGCCTTGAGACCAAGGAAAGTGTTATATGTTCCGAAGTCGTGCATGAACCATGTTCCACCCTTTTTAATAACCCCTGTCAATGAGTCCGTGGAGTGAGGTAGTCTGAAATTCTTTGTAATCTGAAACTGTTCTGTCCCGTTGTTAAGACCAATGCCAACATAATCAGTTAACGTCCTTGGATAGATGTATCCCCTTGTGGCGTTCCTGTACCATGCCAACGAGTCTAATGATGCTCCAACTGCACTTGAATATGGATATTCTTTAACCACTCCATTATCTATTGTAAGCATTGTGGTTGGAGTCACATCTGTATCAAGTGTGCGAAGCGTTAAATCCAAAAGGCTTGCTCCGTAGTTAGAATAAAGTGACTG